>Ga0208833_1000004_pt1 | contig 287552 bp, 266 predicted proteins | sample DeeseametaMP1788_FD_184181 | JGI IMG/M metagenome (GOLD analysis project Ga0208833, IMG submission 184181) | Marine microbial communities from the Deep Pacific Ocean - MP1788 (SPAdes) | ecosystem: Environmental > Aquatic > Marine > Oceanic | place: North Pacific Ocean | collected 2011-05-03 | reverse complement strand
TCTTGATCAAGCCTCTATTCAAGGAGATCATGTATCGAATTTATCAGAAACTGGCACGATTGCTGGTTTATTGGAAAGCGGTTTAATTGATTCACAAGCTTTTGCAGCCTTAGATGCTGGTGGCGATGGCGCGTTAAATACAGGGCGTCAGAGAAATTTGATGCAATCTGGATATTGTGACGGTGTTTTATATACATGGGTTGCAGGCCGTGTGAATGATAATGGCGCCGTTGAGCGTCCTCGTTTGAAAGGATTGGGTGAGGCTGGTTTAGGGTCTGTTGCTCAAGTCTTATCTCAGCATGTTGGATCTAATAGCTATGGTATGTATAAAAATAATCAGCTTACAACACCAAGCGGTGTGAATGTTGCGATTCAATGTCGTGAGATGGCAGCGATGATTCCTGCGGGATCGCCAGTGTTATTCCAAGAGATGGCGAGTGAATTTGAATTAGCGCGTAATGGGAGTTATTACGAGTTTGAGAATAGAGCCTGTGCGAATGCGGATGAAGACGGTTTTGATCGTTACAGACGTTTGGTTACCGTTGCTTATAACAACCAAGGAGATGAAACGGGTCGCGAGACAGAGGAATGGGAGCTGTTTTTAGAGAGCTGTCACAATATGGAGGCAGCAGAGCGTATTAGTGTTAATTTATCTTCCTCAACAGCGGATCAGATTGACTTTTCTGCCCAGAATTTAGATGGGGGTTCAACCCGTTCAGTTGTGTGTTTTGAGGCGAATACGACGAAGAAAGACGCAGCGGGTGAGAAGAAAGACGTTGAACAAGGAACATCTTTTAATAACTGTCAAAGTGCGACAGAATTTGAGACGAGTTTAGCTGATGATATTGATGTTGAATGTAGTGACGATGTTGTTCGCACAGAAGAAGATACACGTGCTTGTACAGGCGATGGCTGGACAGGGACAGTGACCTATGAACGTGAGATCGTGATGTGTACGAAGAACGGGAATGGGAGTTCGATAGATTATGAGAAACGTGGTGAGTGGGAACGCACCGCGGTTGATTGTTCTAAGGATGAGGTTGCGACAGCGAGCTGTCCATTTGGCGCAGGGTTAGTGAGTTATAACCGTACGAATAAGATTACAAATCCAGAGACATTAGCACCAACAAATCCATCATGGAATTACACTGGTGATAACTGTGTTACAGGCGAGATCTCGTGTATTGGTGGTTATGCTGGTAATGGTGTTGCTTTTGCATCAACAGCGAATGGCGCTTCAAATCCACCTGTGCCTGAGACAACATCATTAAACACCTATTGTGGTAGCGGTTCTATCTGTGAGGAACAACGTAGTGTGAGCTGTGATGTTGGGAATAAGACCCAACGTCGTCAATATCTTTGTAATGGTGGTTGGACAGCATGGGGTGACCATGAAACAGCAGACTGTGACCCAGGTGAGAACATGGTCTGTCGTTATGAGAAAGGGGTAAACCACGCGTTTAGATTCTTTAATTTTGATCAAAGCTGTACCTATGAAGAAAATTGGGGCATTGAGATGATTTGGGATTCTACGCAAGAATATTCAAGAACAATGCCTGGGAATTTAGAGTCAGGGGATAGAGGTGACTTTGAGTTTGGTGAGCTTATGGAGACACAAAGACCGAATGGTTGTGATTCCTATTTATTTTATGAGATCTGTCATCCACAAATCTGTGAACCGAATACATTAGACCAAGAACAAGCCTCTTGTGATAGCGGTTACTATGGCAACAAGACCCGTACAAGAACCTGTAATGGAGATGGTACAGAATATGGTGACTGGTCAGCGTGGGATACATCAAGCTGTCAGGCGATTATCTGTTCACCAGGTGCAACAGATTCACAATCACAATCATGTCCATCAGGCTATTCAGGTCAAGAAACCCGTACAAGAACCTGTAACGCAACAGGCACAGGCTACGGCGCATGGTCTGCTTGGGATAACTCAAGCTGTGTGGCAGAAAATCAGTCGACACTTTGTACAAGCTATACATTTACATATCCAGAAAACTATGGGAACTACTATGATGGCTCACTTGGTGCTGGTTATATGAGTAATAGAGGCAAAGGAAGTATTTCTCCTGCAAGTGATTTTAGAGGGTATTCAATTTCTGCTGTTAAAGATACAGAGCATACCACTTCCGATTACCAAGCTACAGGATATGGGAACTATATTACAATTCAAATAGAAGGTGATGTTCGTAGTCAAATTGATAGTATAAAGTACTCTAGTGGCTTAGGAGGAGGATTCTCTCATATGCATAACAGGGACCTATCTGGGAATGTTATGTATGGTGGCGGTAAAACATATTATTATACACAGAATACAAGTTATACTACGCCAGGTTTTGATGGCTCAGGTTCTGGCGTCATAGAAATATGTGGTTTCCCTGTCTGTACCCCAAATGCGGTTGAATCTGAAACATCTGCTTGTGGAAGTGGTTATTCTGGTGATCAAACGCGCACAAGAACCTGTAATGGTGATGGCTCTGCATGGGGTGCGTGGTCTAGTTGGGATGAGTCAACTTGTACGATTAATGTTGGAGCATCAGTGAATAACTCAACCCCTAATGTTGGTCAAAATTTCACATTATCTTGGAATGCGCCAGCTGCAGAAGTGTGTGTGATCGCTCCGGGTATTGATAGTGGAGCTGCGCCATCAGGAAGCACCACATTGAATGAAAGCAGTTCTGGGTCTAAGACATATACAGTAACATGTCATCCACATCATACGTCAACTGTACAATCTGGAACAGCGTCAGTAACGGTTAATATCGAAGAACAACCTTCGGTGTCAGAAATATGTGAATCATATACAATGACCGTTGGTGCGGAATCTTGGGAAAATGACGCAATGAGAGGGTATGTCAATGGATGGGGTATAGGCTCTTTATCACCTAATACTTTCCTAGGTCATTCAATTACAGGGCTCGCTGAAGTACTTGATTATTATAATGGAGGTAATGGTCCTAACGAATGGCCAATGCCAAGATCTGTATTCGACGTCCCTGGTTTTGATTTTACTCAAATTAATGTGACACGCCTAATATTTAACTCAAATAGCTACGAAGCTCACCCTGGTTCTGCTAACGATGCCATAGAGTTTTATAATGCTGATGATAGCCCATTTATTTTTCTGAATGTGGGTGAGACACATAATGCACAAATATGTTATGAACAGGTATGCGAACCAAACTCAACAGAAAGACAATACAGACAAAAAGATTGTCCTCAAGGTTTCTTTGGAACAGAAAACCGTACGAGAACTTGTAATGCTGAAGGAACAGGATATGGTGAGTGGTCAGCATGGGGCGGCGGTGTTTGTGAACGCCAATGTCCATGGCAAGATCCTGATACTCGGATATGGTATAATTGTGAATAGAGCGTGATTGATGTCATAGTTTATAAAAGGCCAGAGAATTTCTCTGGCCTTTTTTTCTTTTGTCTTAAATTAAACTATATTATACTGCGCATAGCTCAATTGAACTGGGGGGATATATATGAGTGACACACTAGATTACGCAACATTTAATGATTTGCGCGATAGAATGAGCGCCAAATTTGACATTATTGTTGAAACATATATCAAAGATTCTGAAAAATATTTAGGCAATATCTCTAATAACTTGTCTGAAAGCCCTATGAATTTAGATGCGATCATAGAAGATGCGCATAGTTTAAAGTCAACAAGCGCTCTTTTGGGGCTTTTAAAAGCATCAGAAGTTGCTAAGGCTTTGGAATATAAAGGGAAAGAATTACGCGAAAATCAAGACTTTCTTAACACGGATCTGTTAGAATCATTAAAGGATACTCTTGAAATAGAGATAAAAGAGGCGTGCGAGGTTTTAGCGTGTGAATTGCAAAAAACTGCGTGACGCGCTTTTTTTTATTGAACCAAATAAAAGGATAGATGTTTATATATCATCGTATGCTGCATTTGGGTTAGTTTTTTTAGAGAAGGATACCAAGTAGTTATGACGCACACAGTTGAAATATTACTTGTCGAAGATGATGAAGGGGATGCTCTTTTAACGAGTGAAGCCCTTGCTGAATCATCATTTGATAATCATTTGAATGTGGTTTGTGATGGAGTGGAAGCGCTCGCATTTTTACAGCGTGAAGGTGAATATTTAAACGCACCAAGACCAGATATTATTTTACTCGATTTAAATATGCCTCGTATGAATGGGCATGAAGTATTAAAATGGCTGAAAGAGAGTGATGATTTTAGGTCGATCCCTGTTGTGATATTTACAACGTCAGACTCTGTTAAAGATATTCGTTCAACCTATGATAATCACGCTAATTGTTTTATTACAAAACCGCTGTGTTTGGACATGTTTGCTCATGTGTTAAAGCACATACAAGATTTCTGGATGGGAGCGGCAAAGTTGCCACCAGCATGATCCGTGGAAGAAGATGATATGTACGAAAATCCATTAAATAGATCTCAAGTTATTAAAGTCTTATTACTTGAAGACGATGCGGGTGATGCTTTTATCCTGCAAGAAGATTTACAAGAGGATTCTCGTAATAAATATGTGGTTACTCATGTCGTAACTATGGCTGAGCTTAAGGCAAAGCTTGAGGAAGATATTTATGACATTATTTTATCAGATTTAAGTGTTCCAGATTCTCATGGGGCAGAAACATTTCGTAATTTATTATCAGATACAGAATTGCCCATTATCGTTCTAACAGGAGATGAGAATGATGAGCTGGCCGTACAGGCTTTGTTAGAAGGTGTTCAAGATTATATCGTTAAAAATAACTTGAAAAAACACGACGTGCCAAGTGCTATTAATTATGCGATCCAACGGCATAAAGTAAGCCAATCAATTATACAGGCGAACCGATTGAAATCAGAATTTCTTGCGAATATGAGCCATGAAATCAGAACGCCTTTAAATGGGATTATTGGTGTTGCTGATTTGTTAAAAACAACAGAGCTATCCGATATTCAAAGTAAATATTTAGAAATTATTGTGGGAGCAGGGGATACGCTTTTATCTTTGATCAATAATATTTTAGATATTTCAAAAATTGAAGCCGGTGAGCTAACAATTAATCCAGAGCCCGTTGCACTTAAGCCGTTTATTAGACGTATCATGCAATCTATTTCGGCTCAAGCCCGAGATAAAGATGTGGAATTTTTTATCAAATATGAAGAAGACGTTCCTGAACAAATTATGATTGATCCTGTGCGTTTACAACAAGTCTTGATGAATTTATTAGGGAATGCTACCAAATTTGTTTCAGAAGGCTTTGTTAAAATCCATATTAAAAATGTGGTGCGTAAATTAAACACAAAAAATCAAAAATCTAAATTATTTATCATTATTGAAGATAGTGGCATTGGGATATCGCCTGAAAAACAAGAAATTATTTTTGATAAATTTTCTCAAGCAGATGCCTCTACAACAAAGGAATATGGTGGGACTGGTTTAGGGCTTGCGATTTCGAAAAATCTTGTTGAAATGATGGGCGGAACTATTTCTGTTGCAAGTGAACTAAATGTTGGAACGAAATTCAGCTTTGATGTTGAATGTGACTTCTTAGAAGAATTAGAACATGACTGGGTTAGTAAATTATCGAAATCTTCTTCTGATACAAGACTTTTGATTGTTGGGCATTCAGATACATATTGTAGTTTTGTTTCTTCCGCGCTCGATGAATATAAAATTTCTTATAAAATCTGTAAATCACAACAAGCCTGTTTAGACGCTTTGGATGAAGCTGGAAAACAGGGGATATATTATGATCAAATTATTTTGGATTATAATATGCCTGATCTAGAGGTTGAGAAATTTATTAGAATGATCAAAGATCAAGAAGTTTCTAAAGAGATAAAAGTAGCCCTTGTTTTCGCATTAGAAAAACTAACACCAAAAGATAAAGATATTCATGAATCTGTTTGTGATAAGACATTGGTCAAGCCTCTTGATAATCATTCCCTTTTAGAAGCAGTTTGTGGCTTGTTGGGTGAAAAACTGAATGAGCATGATGATGACGATATTGAGTATCAAAGAGATGCACATGCAAAAGAGAATTTAAATCTGTCCATTTTATTGGTTGAAAATGAAACAATTAACCAGATTGTTGCTACTGATATGCTTGAAAAAATAGGCTGTGATGTTGATATAGCTGAGAATGGAAAAGAAGCATTAGAAAAGCTTTACAATGATTGTGAAAAAACATATGATGCCATCTTAATGGATTGCATGATGCCCATTATGGATGGCTTTGAAGCAACGAGAGAAATTCGTGCAAAAGAAGCTGACGGAAAGAATTCTCAAAAAATCATCGCACTGACCGCAAGTGCTTTAGCAGAAGAAAGAGATAAATGCTTGAAAGCAGGCATGGATGATTTCTTACCAAAACCTGTTACGACAGAAGATCTTTATAATATCCTTCAAAAACATTCTCAAAAATAAAAAAAGCATAAAATATGGCGAAATTAAGGTTTCTTTAACATATTTATGTGGATTTTAATCTTTTTTTAATATATACTCCTCTCATTAAGATATGAATAAATGGGCGTTTTTGTGCTTAAGGCACTGTAATCGTTCACTTTTAGGCACCGTTATGTATATACGGTTTGCCGTGCATAGAAAGGAAGTATGATGAAAATATTATCAACAAAAACGATTTTAGTAGTGTTTTTGAGCTTATTTTTGGCATCGTGTTTTGAAAATCCGACAAAAGTGTCTGGAAAACAGAGTGTTCAAAATGTGATGGAACAACGGCAATCGGTTGCTTCTACATATGCACGTAGTATGCAGTTACATGCTTCGGCGGTAATTGATGTCCTTATGGATCAAGCCCAACAACAAAGTGGACATGTTTCTGATTTATCAGAAAGTGGATCTATTCAAGGTCTTTCTTTTGGGGGTGTTATTGATAATCAAGCATTTGCAGCTTTAGATGCAAGTGGTGAAGGTGCACTTAATACAGGTCGCCAGAGAGATCTTATGCAGTCAGGTTATTGTGATGGCGTATTATATACATGGATTGCTGGTGAATTTGATGAAGAAGGTAATATTCAAAAAGCGCGTATTAAAGGTTTAGGTGAGTCTGGTCTAGGGGCGATTGCTTATAATTTAGAAAAATTTGTCGGAAATGCTAGCTATGGTGTCTACAGACAAAATGCACTTACAACACCAGCTGGTGCAAATGTTGCTATTAATTGTGCTGAGATGGCTGGATTAATTCCCGAAGGATCACCTGTTTTGTTCCAAGAAATGGCAAGTGAATTTGAATTATCACGCAGTGGAAGTTTCTATGAATTCGAAAATAGAGTGTGTATTGACCCTACAGAAGAAGGTTTTGATCGTTACAGACGCCTCGTTTATGTAGATTATGATACAAATGGTATTGAAACAGGTCGTGATACAGATGATTGGGAGCTTTTCTTACAAAGCTGTCACAGCACAGAAGCGTCAGAGCGTATTTCAGTCGATCTTGGTGCGTCTTCGGTAGACCAAGTTGATTTCTCAGCTCTCGTATTAAATGATGCGACAATTAAACCGGTTGTTTGTTTCCAAGCAGCAACAACCCAAAAGAATGAAGATGGTATTAATCAATATGTTGAAAATGGTGTCACATTTAACAATTGTCAAAGTGCGGCTCAGTTTGAAGCACAAATAGCTGCCAAAGTGCAAATTAGCTGTGGAAGTGATCCAATTCGTACAGAGATGGATACACGTGCTTGTACCGGTGCTGGCTGGGATGGAACTGTTACATATCAGCGTGAAGTCTATATGTGTACACGTACAGATAATGGGCATAGTGAACAATATGAGAAGCGTGGTGCTTGGGAACGTAGCGCTGTGAATTGTTATAAAGAAGAAGTTACGACTGCAAGCTGTCCCTTCGGTTCTGGTCTTGTAAATTATAGCCGTACAAACCGCATTACAAATGAAGCGACGTTAGAACCAACAAATCCATCATGGGAGTATATTAATGACTCATGCGATACGGATGAAGTTTTCTGTGTGGCTGAATATGCAGGTAATAGAGAAGCTTTCTCAACTGTTGCAAATGGTGCCTTTACACCTCCATCTCCTGAATTAACGTCTGTTGGTGACTATTGTGGTACTGGTGTTATCTGTGAGGTTGAAAGAGAAGCTGAATGTGATGGTGGTACAAAAACAGAGCGTAGCAGATACACATGTGGTTCTGGATGGAGTGATTGGGAAGACTATGAGACATCTTCATGTGCGCCAGAGCAGATTTGTACACCGGATGGTATTGAAACAGAAACAACTCAATGTGAAGCTGGATTTGTTGGTACACAAACACGTACAAGAACATGTTCTTCTGATGGATCAGAATACAGTGATTGGTCTTATTGGGATACATCAGGATGTACACAACAGATTTGTACGCCAAATGACCCAGATGTTGAAACAACATCATGTCCAACAGGATATAGTGGCACACAATCTAGAGTTAGATATTGTGAGGCAGACGGTACAGGTTACGGTGCATGGTCAGCATGGGATACTTCAAGCTGTGTAGGTGATATTTGTACAGCAGGTGAGGTTGAATCACAATCAGCGTCATGTCCAGCAGGCTATAATGGTACGCAAACACGTAATAGAACATGTAATGCCGATGGTTCAGGTTACGGCGCATGGTCAGCGTGGGATACGTCAAGCTGTGTGGCACAAGTTTGTACTGCAGGTGACGTTGACAGTGAAACAGCGTCATGTCCAGCAGGCTATAATGGTACACAAACACGTAATAGAACATGTAATGCCGATGGTTCAGGTTACGGCGCATGGTCAGCGTGGGATACATCTAGCTGTGTGGCACAAGTTTGTACAGCAGGCGACGTTGACAGTGAAACAGCCTCATGCCCAGCAGGGTATAATGGTACGCAAACACGTAATAGAACATGTAATGCTGATGGTTCAGGTTACGGCGCATGGTCAGCGTGGGATACATCTAGCTGTGTGGCACAAGTTTGTACAGCAGGAACGGTGCAATCACAGTCATATTCATGTGGTTCTGGTTATACAGGAGATCAAACACGTAGCAGAACATGTAATGCTTCTGGTACAGGTTATGGATCTTGGTCTACATGGAATAGAGCAAGCTGTAACTTGGTTGTGAATGTGTATGTAACGGATACGTCTGTTGATACGGGTGACGCATATACAGTTACATGGGATGCGCCAGCGGCCGATGAGTGCCATATTTCGCCAAATTACAATGCCACATTGCCTTCTTCAGGTTCTACGACTTATACACAGCCGAATGCGGGTTCATATACGCATAGAGTGGAGTGTTCGGCTCAAGTTGATGGTGTTAATCATGAAGGATCAGATTCAGTTACTGTGATTGTTTCTGAAAACGATAATGACAATAACAATAATAACAACAATAATAATAACTCGAATACAAATGTTGATGAGTGTGAGGACGGTTATTATGAACACCAATTACCAGGCGGTGGTGTTATTATTTATGAATGTGATTAATGCATTACGATAAAATTTAAAAAAAGGGGTCGGTTTTTGCCGGCCTTTTTTTATGAATAGCTTTTAACACGGAAATTTTGTTGAGCAAGATGTGCAAGAATAAGAAATTAAATCTTGGACATCATCAATTTCGATGCGGGCACCTTTTACTGTGATTCCAACTTCATTTTTTAATTTTTTCAAAGCACGTGAAAATGTTTCAGGTTTCATGCCTAGTTTAGAGGCTATAAGCGTTTTATCATAGGGGAGTGTGATAATTGTTTTATTGTTTTCTACTATCGGAGTTTGTTTGAGAAGAAAGCATCCTATGCGCTCTGGTGCTGTTTGCAAAGATCTGTGTTCAATTTCAATGTCTTGTCGTTTTCTTGCTAAGGCGACGTTTGATAAGAATCCTAAAGTGAAACTATGATTTGTTTCAATTTCATTCTTAAATAAAGACATTGGAATTGAAATAAGGATGCTTTCATCAACAGAATCAGCGCTATAGCCATACTTCATATTTTCAAAAATAGCATGATCTCCGAAAATATCGTCTGTTGATAATACATCAATGATCGCTTGGTCACCGTTTTCTGTTTCTCTGTATAGACGTACCCAGCCAGTCAGAATAATATATAAATACTCAGCCTCTTGCCCAGAAACAAAGAGGAGTTGGCCTTTTTTTACGTGCTTGACTTGTGCTTTTTCAGATAAGTTTTTTAAAGATGTAGGGGAACAGTTCCTAAAAACGGTTGCTGCTTTTAAGTAATTTTCGATTTTTTCTGTTGAATATGTATGGGCCATATCAGGTTTTATTTAGGCTCTATAATTGACATTAGTCAAGAAACTTTTTTAGTAACATGGTATATTCCAGACAGGTATCGAGAGTATCATGATACTCAATTTACTAATTTAGTGTGTGTTACTAAAGTATTGCCTTCCCCTAAGGCATAATCTCGGCTGATTATCTGTAAAGGTAGTCAGCCATTTTTTTATAAAAAAAAAGCGTTTCTGTTATTTGCGTTAAAAGACGACGAGGGGGTAATTAGATCGTAAGATCGTGTGTCTTATTTCATAACAGAAACGCTCTTCACAACCACCAGATTGCAAAGTTTAGTATCCACCTAAAAAGGCGGTGGAATGTGTTTTAGTGAGATGAGTAAAAAAGAAAGTGCAGACGCTGTGAAAACGGTAACTCCGTTTGGATAGTGCATAAAAGCATTCAGTTTTCTCATCGCAGTGTCTGCACGAATTACACAGTAAGATGGTAAATAGCAGTCATCATATCGTGTTATATAATATGTTTTTAAGCGCCCCATTTGGCTATAATCCTCGAAAAAATGTGTATGTTTATTAAGTCTATAGAAATTAAATTGATAAAATTTGAAATATTTGTATCATTTTATTTATAAATTTGTGTCATTATTGTTACATAGTAGAGTTGTGGACAGGGAAATGCATACAGTACTTTTAATTGATGACAATAAAATGTGGCGTTTGCTTCTAAAAAATTATTTAGAGAAGCATAATTATCTCGTATTAGAGGCGGCTTATTTATGCCGTGCTACAGAAATTCTTGAAAAATATGCGGTTGATCTCATTCTTTTAGATTTGAGTTTGCCAGACGGAAACGGATTACCTTTTATAAAAGAAGTAAAAGGGTATACAGACGCTCCTTTAATTATTGTGAGTTCTGATAGTTATAAGGAAACAATGCTTGAAGGTTATCGTCAAGGCGCAGATGATTATGTACGCAAAGACTGTGATATGGATGTTTTGATGTTGAAAATATCGAACTTTATTAAACGTTACGCAGATTTAACAGCCAATGAAAATGAAGAGAATATGATCCAAAAATCATATGTCTTTGATGATTGGTCATTTGATGTATCAGAATATCATATTGAAGATAATGCAGGAGAGATTATTCCTTTGACAAAAGGAGAGCACCAACTTTTAAAAGTCTTTATTGAATATCCAGATCACACGCTTTCAAAAGAAAAGTTATGCGAATCACTTATGCATGAAAATTATCAACCCTCTAGTCGAGCACTAGACCTCAAAGTGTCGCGTTTGCGGAAAAAAATCAATCAAGATAAAGAACGGGACTATATTCAAACGGTACATGGTGTGGGGTATATGTTTCAACCAAATAAAATCGAAGAATAGTGGTTTCAATTTGTTTTTTTATAAGAGTTGAATTATCCTTTAAGCAGATTTAGCTAAGGGAGATTCTATCATGAAAAACCATCATATCCGTGTTTATAAAGAAGAAGAACGTTTACCAAAAGAGGAGCAACTCGCATGGAAATTCGCAGAGCTAGCAAGTGATCATGTGCCTTTAGATAAAGATGTTTCTGATATGATTATTAACCGCTTTATTGATAATGCTTCTGTGGCGGTTGCATCACTTAATAGATCCTCAGCGGTGTGTGCACGTGCACAGGCCTTAACGCACCCAAAAGAGAACGGTGCGACTGTTTTTGGTCTATCCTCAAAATATCGAATGTCGCCTGAATGGGCAGCATGGGCGAATGGCACGGCTGTGCGTGAGCTTGATTGGCATGATACCTTTTTAGCGGCTGATTATTCACATCCTGCAGATAATATTCCTCCTTTATTAGCGGTTGCGCAAACATTGGGTGTGAGCGGTGCAGATTTAATGCGCGGTGTTGCTGTTGCCTATGAAATTCATGTGGCACTTGTGAAGGCCATTTGTTTGCACAAACATAAAATCGACCACGTCGCGCATTTAGGGCCTGCGGCGGCGGCTGGTATCGGTGCGATGTTAAAGTTAGATAAAGATACAATTTACCAAGCCGTACAACAGGCACTACATGTCACCTGTGCGACTAGACAATCTCGTAAGGGTGAGATTTCAAGTTGGAAAGCGTTTGCCCCAGCTCATGCTGGTAAGCTTGCGATTGAGGCCGTTGATCGTGCTATGCGTGGTGAAGGTGCACCAAGCCCAATTTACGAAGGTGAAGATAGTGTGATCGCTTGGATGCTTGATGGCCCCGATGCATCATACACAATTCCCTTACCAGAAAAAGGCGCGCCAAAACGCCAGATCATGGATACTTATACAAAAGAACACTCGGCTGAATATCAATCTCAGGCCTTGATCGATTTGGCTTTTGATTTGAGACAGCAGATTAAAGACTTCTCACAAATTGAGCGCATCATGATCCATACAAGTCATCACACGCATTACGTGATTGGAACAGGGGCAAATGATCCACAAAAAATGGATCCAAAAGCAAGCCGTGAAACACTTGATCACTCAATCATGTATATCTTTGCTGTTGCTTTAGAAGATGGCTCTTGGCACCATGTTGACTCTTATACACCAGAGCGTGCAGGACGTCCTGATACTGTTTCTTTGTGGCACAAGGTTGAAACTTGTGAAGACCCTGAATGGACAAAGCGTTATCATTCAACTGATCCAAATGTGAAAGCTTTTGGTGGACGTGTTGAAATCTTTATGAAAGATGGTTCTGTGGTTGCTGGTGAAAAAGCGGTTGCTAATGCGCATACATTAGGCGCAACACCGTGGGTACGTGAACATTATATTGGTAAGTTTACAACTGTGACAGAAGGTATCTTGTCAGATGCAGAGCGTGCACGTTTCTTGGAACTTGTACAACGTTTACCAGAGTTAAGCGCATCAGATCTTTTAGAACTTAACCCAAAGGTTGATGAAAAAGATTTGGATGATACAAGAGAAACTAAAAAAGGTATCTTTTAATGACAGCTAACGATTATTTTGTTCGTGATCGTTTAACACCAAAAGTTAAAACGGCGACTGAAATCAGACAAGCTTTAAAACAGTCTTTTGAGCAAGGTGAAACACTCTCTTTCATCGGGGTCACACAAGCGATTGAAGCGATGATTGTTGAGCGTCAAGCGGCTGAGTTAAATCGTCCTACAGGTCTTTATATGTCTGGTGCGGGGCTTTCAACCTCTCTTGGGCTTCCTGATATCGGTGTGATGAGCTTAGATCAACTTGTTTATGCTGTTGAGGCGATTGCATCCGTGACAAACTTACCATTACTTGTCGATATTGATACAGGCTACGGCGATGCCGCTTTAACGATGAAACGTTTAGAGCAAGCCGGTGCGACAATGATCCATATCGAAGATCAGCTGTTTCCAAAACGCTGTGGTCATTTGGACGGTAAAGACCTCGTTTTAACAGAGGAAATGTGTGCAAAAATTAAGGAAGCTGTAGAGGCTCGAGACGATAAGAACTTTCTCATCATGGCACGTAGTGATGCCAGAGCAGTTGAGAGTTTTGACGGTATGATGGATCGCTTGAAAGCGTATCTCGACGCTGGCGCAGATACCTTGTTCCCAGAGGCAATGACATCGTTAGATGATTTTAAACAAGTCAAAGACACATTTCCCCATACGCCATTACTTGCCAACTTAACAGAGAATGGCAAAACGCCTTTAGGGTTGGAAACGGATTTGAGAGCCTTGAAATACGGTGTTTTACTTTATCCTGTAACATTGATTCGGACGCATATGAAATATGTAGAGGATAAAATGAAGTCGTTATTAAAGGTGGGGAATGCGTCTTTAGAACAAGACGTGATGGCACGTCAAAAATGTATGTCATACTTGCTGTATGATGACTATGTGGATCAAGATAACAAAAATAAATAAGGGAGGAATTCACGCATAATGGAACAACCAGAAATACATAAAGGTCTTGTCGGGATTTACGCTGATACAACAGCGGTTTCTAAGATTAACAAAGAAACAAATTCGCTTTTATATAGAGGCTACGCCGTACAAGATTTGTGCGAAAAATCAAATTTTGAAGAGGTTGCGCATCTTCTTTTATTTGGAGAATTGCCAACGGCGGACGAGTTGAAAAAGTTTCAAGAAATGGAGCGTGCAAATCGCAAGCTTTCGCCAAAATTAATTGAAGTATTAAAAAGCTTTCCAAAGACATGTCATCCAATGGGCGCTTTGCGTACCGTTGTGAGTTATATGGGCTTGGAAGATGAAGACGCATGGACACATGATCCGCAAGGTTTAAAAGAAAAAGCGGTTCATATTATGGGGGCTTTGCCTTCTGTTGTGGCGGCTATTACACGCTTTCGTAAAGGGCAAGACTTAATTGAACCAAGAGATGATTTAGGCTTTTGCGAAAACTTCTTCCATATGTGTTTTGGTGAAGTGCCAGATGAAAAAATTATCAAGGCTTTTGATGTATCAATGATTTTATATGCAGAACATACATTGAATGCTTCGACATTTACGTCCCGTGTGATCGTTTCATCTTTATCAGATATTTATTCTGCTGTCGTTGGTGCGATTGGATCTTTGAAAGGACCTTTGCATGGCGGTGCGAACGAAGAAGTGATGCATATGTTGACCGATGTTGGTGAACCTGAAAAGGCAAAAGATTGGATGTTGGGCAAGATTGAACGCAAAGAAAAAATCATGGGCTTTGGTCACCGTGTTTATAAAAACGGCGACAGTCGTGTGCCGACGATGACAAAGTCTTACCATGATGTTGCCGCTCTTTGTGACGGTGCAAAATGGGTCGAGATTTCTAAGATTTTAGAAGAAACTATGATCGCGGAAAAGGGTATTTATCCGAACCTCGATTTCCCAGCAGGGCCAACTTATTATTTGATGGGCTTTGATATTCCGATCTTTACGCCCATTTTTGTGATGAGCCGTATTACGGGCTGGAGTGCGCATATTATCGAGCAATTACAAGATAACCGTTTAATCAGACCTTCATCTGTGTATAATGGCCACGAACAACGTGATGTCAAGTAGATGAGGTAAGACAATGGCGGAAAGTGCAGCTGTTAAGGCATTTTCAAATATTGCATTGGTTAAATATTGGGGAAAGCTCTCGGTTGCAGGAAATGAACCTGCGGTTAGTTCGCTTTCAATTACATTGAATTCTTTGTTTACAGAGACGAAAATCTCACTGGATAGTGGATTTGAAAAAGACGTCTTGTTATTTAATGGCGAAGAATTAAGCACTGAGAGTAAGAATTTTAAGCGTATTTTTAAAGCTTTTAATGTCATGCGTGATTTCGCAGATGTCGAAGATAAATGCATCATTGAAACAAGTAATAATTTCCCAACAGGGGCTGGTTTAGCGTCTTCGGCGTCTGGTTTTGCAGCGCTCGCTCTGGGCGGTTCTAAAGCTTTGGGTTTAGATTTATCTGATAAACAACTTTCGCAATTAGCACGGTCTTTTTCAGGCTCTGCAGCGCGTTCTATCTTTGGGGGATTTTCAAAAATGATGACTCAAAATGTGAGAGAGGCAAATCCGCCATTTGGGTCTATTTACGCAGAGCCTGTGGCAAGTGCGGATCACTGGACTTTATCCGTTTGTGTTGGTGTAGTGAGTGAAAAAGAAAAGGATTTAGGTTCAACAGACGGTATGGATCTAACCCGTTTAACAAGCACTTATTATGAGGCTTGGCTTCGTGATAATGACAAAGATGTGTTGGAGGCGGAACAAGCGGTTCTTGATAAAGATTTTGAAAAGCTGGCGATTATTTCTGAGCAAAGTTGTTTGAAAATGCATGCGAATGCAATGGCGGCGAACCCCGGGATTTTATATTGGGAAGGTGTGACGGTTGAGGCTATTCATCTTATTCGTTCGCTTCGCAAGCAAGGCGTTCCTGTTTTCTTTACCATTGATGCTGGGCCTCAGATTAAAGCCGTGTGTTTGCCTGAAGCAATTGCAAAAGTTGAAGAGGCTCTACAGTCACTTGATGGTATCAAAAGAACGATTACGTGTGGTTTAGGACAAGGAGCACACAGTGTTTGAAGCCAAAGCCTCTGGTAAAATTATTTTCGCTGGTGAATACGCCGTTTTAGAAGGCGCTCCGTCCATCGTTCTTGCAACAGATAAACAAATCCATGTGAAATTTGAACACCGCACTGACGATCTTTTATTCCGCTGTATTGGTGGTGAGAAAGATATTGATGTTTCGGCGTCGATTGAAAAGGGTGAAATACATTTTGCTAAAGACTTTGCGCATCATAATTTTTTAAAGCGATTGGTTGATCATCTTTTAGAAGATGAGCTGTATGCTAAAATTTTGTCACAAGAGTGGACAATTACAATTGATAGTACCGCCTTTTTTGATCTTGATGAAAAGCTAGGCATTGGCTCAAGCGCGGCGATTGTTGTGGCTTTTATGAAAGTGTTAGAACAGATCGCTGGACGAGATTTAGATATCAAATCTTTATGGCAGAAAATGCAAGATGCCCATACGGTAGCGCAAAATAAAAAAGGAAGTGGCGCCGATGTGGCGACGGCACTTCTTAATCAAACATGTTTGTTTAAGAATAAACAAGGTGACTTTGTTTTAGAGCCTCTGGCATTGCCTGAAAGCATTCATGTGCGTTTTTTTTGGACTGGGAAAGGCGCATCTACACCGGCCTTATTAAAAAAGCTAGATGCATGGCATGTAGGTGATGAACAAGGCTATCAATCAATTATGGCGCAGATGAATCAACAGATGGAAGTGATTGTCGCTCACCTTGATCAAAATAGAATGCTTGATGATTTGGATGGATTTACGGCTTTGTTACGAGAATTAGACCGGCACGCATCTATCGGTATCTTTACAAAAGAACATGAAGATTTATGGCGTTTGGCGCAAGAGTGCGAAGGTGTTATCTATAAATCCTGTGGTGCAGGGGGCGGTGATTTGGGAATGGCTGTTTCTCTGGATAAAAATGCAATATTAGACTTTTCAAACAAAGCAAATTCTTATAATGTTTCTCTTACTTCTATGAATATTAAGTAAGAGATTTGTTTTAATGACAAATAAGAACAGGTTATTGCCTAGAAACTTTCGAAAGCTTTCTATATCAGAGCGCCAAAAAATGTTGGGGTTTGATGAAAGCTGTTTGTTGAGCCTTGAACAGGCGAATACCATGATTGAAAACGTGACGGGCGTTTTTGGTTTGCCTCAAGCGCTTGTTCCGAATTTCTTGATGAATGATAAATTGTATCAAGTGCCTTTGGTTGTCGAAGAGCCCTCCGTTGTTGTTGCGCTTAATTATACATCTTTACTGGCGTCAAAGGCGGGTGGATTTAAGGCGGAAGCGGATACGCCTTTGCTGATTGGTCAGGTGCAAATTGTTGATGTAAAAGATCAAGAAAAGGCGCTAGAGGCTTTAAATCAAAGCAAAGATCAAATTATTGCAAAAGCAAATCAAACGATGACGCGCATGGTGGCGCGTGGCGGCGGTGTGAAAGACCTGCGCTTTAAAACATATGAGTCGATGATGGTTGTCGAGTTCTTTGTTGATACATGTGATGCTATGGGGGCTAATCATGTGAATACATTGTGTGAAGCACTAGCACCTGAAATTGAATCCTTAACAGGCGGTGTGGTTTTACTGCGTATTTTATCAAATTTAACAGATCATGCGCTTGTGCGTGCGCAAGTGACATTGCCTGAAAGTGCATTGGGGACAGAGGTGTGTGATCATATTGTCTTAGCCAATGAGTTTGCTTGTGTTGATACACATAGAGCAGTGACACATAATAAAGGGATCATGAACGGCATTGATGCCTTGCTCGTTGCCACAGGTAATGATTGGCGTGCGGTTGAAGCTGGGGTTCATGCTTATGCCTCTTATGAAGGTGCTTACAAGGCGTTGACGACTTGGGAGAGATTATCTTGTGGGTCATTGCGTGGCGCAATTGAGATTCCTTTAAAGCTCGGGATTGTTGGAGATTCTTTGAAAGCTAATCCTGCGGTGAAAGCGAATTTAGAATTGCTTGGTGTTGAAAGTGCAACGGAGCTTGCAATGGTGACGGCCTCAATCGGCTTAGCGCAAAATTTAGCGGCGCTAAAAGCGCTTGTTACAACAGGTATTCAGCATGGTCACATGAAATACAATGAACGATGTAAAACGAAAGAATAAAGTTGAAAGCATGAAAGCAAATAGTTCTGGATATGCATCAGGAAAAATCATTCTCTCTGGGGAGCATGCTGTTGTTTACGGGGCAAGAGCTATTGTTGCTTCAATTCCTGAGGCGGTTAAGGCAACGATTACAAAGAGAACATCAAAAACGCATCTTTTAATTCCTTCATGGGGTATTGATCTAGAGTTTGATTTAACACAACCCCAAGAGAGTTTATATGGCCAAACATTGTCTTTGATCGTCAATCAGCTAAATGTCCAAGAAACACCGTTCGAAATTCATGTCGAAGCTTCTATTCCCTATGCGATGGGGCTGGGAGGGTCAGCTGCTGTGTCTGTGGCGATTATAAAAGCGATTAATAGTGCTTTTGATATTGGGTTAGACCAAGAGGCTATTAATCAACTTGCTTTTGAATGTGAAAAAATAACACATGGCACACCTTCGGGCGTTGATAATTACGTGGCAACATATGGCACTCTGGTTTGCTATCGTAAATTAGGGGGAGTAAGTCAAACTATTTCGCACATTAATAAAGACTTCCCATTATCGATGTTGATTGCATTTACAGGGAAGAGAGGATATACGGCCCAAACGGTTCAACGTGTTGCTCAAGCCAGAGAGCGAAATCTTTCTTATTATGATCAAGTGTTTAATAAAATAGACCGTATTAGTGGTAAAATTCAAAACGCCCTCTCTTTTAAAAAAATCGATGAGATTGGTGCTCTTATGAATGAAAATCAAAAATTATTAAGAGATATAAAAGTGTCATGCACGGAAATAGATGATATTGTTGAAACCTCTCTTGAAGCAGGCGCTTTGGGGGCTAAGTTAACAGGTGGAGGAGATGGCGGTGCTGTAATAGTTCTTTGTCCTCATACTCAAAACAATGTAAAGTCAAACTTAGTGTCTAAAGGATATGAAATTAAGGAAATTGTACTATGACATCACTTCGCTCACAAAAAATTGTTTCTTCTCCAGATGAGGAACTCATATTAGTTGATGAAAATGATCAAGTGATTGGCCATAAAAATAAATATGAGTGCCATGATGTAACAGGATCATTACATCGTGCATTTTCTATTTTATTGTTTAATACAAAAGGAGAGATGCTTCTTCAAAAGCGTCATGCGAATAAGCATTTGTGGGGTGAATATTGGTCCAATGCCTGTTGCTCTCACCCTCGTAAAGGAGAAACGATGGAGTATGCAACAGCTAGACGCTTGCGTGAAGAGTTAGGTTTACAAAAGCCAATAGAGCTTATATATACATATAAGTTTCAATATAGAGCAGAATTTTTGGATATCGGTTCAGAAAACGAACTTTGTTACGTATATGTCGGTATCGTAGAAGAAGATCCTCAGGTTAATGAAACAGAGGTTTGTGATTGGCGCTTTATTTCGCGGGATGATTTAGATAAGGAATTAAGCGAAACACCAGAGCTTTTTACACCTTGGTTTAAACAAGAATGGGTAGAGGTTAAAAATAAGTACCTGGATAAGGTGCTTGGGTAAAATGAGGTCAATATGAACAGAATTGGTATTAGCGGTATTACAACATATGTTCCTTCTTATCGTGTCGATTTAGAGAATTGGTGCGCATGGACAGGAGGAAACTGGAATAAGATTAAAACAGTTGTTGGTCATAGTTTTAGATTGCCTGGTGCTAATGAAAATATGTATACGATGGCGGCAAATGCCGTTTTAAAACTCATTAAAAATTATAATATTGATCCACGCGAAGTCGGCTTCTTGGGGCTTGGTACAGAAACAAGTACAGATAATGCCGCAGGTGCTATTATTGTTAAAGGGATTGTTAATCAAGGATTAAAAGCACTTGGGTTACCGTTGTTAGCGCGTGATTGTGAGGTGCCGGAATATAAACAAGCTTGTTTGGGTGGTGTTTATGCTATGAAAGGCGCTATTCGATATTTAGCGGTGGATGGTAGTGGTAAAAAAGCCATCACTGTCTGTTCTGATATAGCAAAATATGAAAGAAACACAGCGGGTGAGCCAACACAAGGCGCAGGTGCGGTGGCTTTATTGATAGAAGAAGATGCTAAATTATTAGAGGTCGATTTATCGTCAACTGGTAGGGCTTCTGATTATCGGATCTTGGACTTTCGTAAACCATTTTCTCGTTTCATGGGGCAAAAAGAAAATCAATTAGGACAAGTCAATGATTTTCCTGTTTTGAATGGGCAATATTCAACTGTGTGTTATATCGATGAAGTGTTAGCCGCGTTAAAAGACTTTGCTCGTAAAAAGAATGACACGCTTGCCTCATATATTCAAAAACTTTCCAATGTGTTTTTACACAGACCTTATGCCCAAATGGCTGAAACGGGATGGTTGATGTGTAATTTATATGCACTTTCTCAAGGAACTGAGGAGGATAAAGCTATTCTTGAAGAATATTGCGAGAAATCGTCTGTTTCATATGAGGATGTTATTAAAGAGTTGAGTGGCGATCATGATTTCTTAGAGTTAGTTGAACAAAAACGTTTAAACAATATGGTATACTCAAAAACACAACGCGTTATTCGCATGATTTCTCGCAATGAAGAGCTATATAATCAAATGTTTGATCCGCTCTCTCTTGGATGGGATATGATGAAGGAAGTTGGCAATGTATATACATCTTCTCTTTTTATGTGGATTGCTTCAGCGTGTGAAACAGCAGCACGTGATAATTTGGATTTAACAGATAAAGATATTTTAACAGTTGGATATGGAAGTGGGGATGCTGCTGAGATTATTCCTATGACATTTATGCCAACTTGGAAGGACGCGTCTGAAAAAATTGGATTTGAAAACGCGTTTGAAACATATACGGATTTGAATGAAGAGCAATATCAATATCTTCACTCTGGTGAAGGTATTCACAATGAGCGTATTATTACAAAGCATGATTTTTTTATTAAAGACATAGGTGTGTCTGAGGAGAAATCATTTAATGATAAAGGCATTGAATATTACGATTTTGCTGTTTCTGCATCCTAAGTTTTCTTAATCGTTAATTTATGAGTGCTTAAGTAATAGGAGGAAATTATGCGCATTAAAGATCTTAAAAAAGCACATATATGGATTATTGGAGCAAGCAGTGGTATTGGTGCGGCTTTAGCATTGGAGTTGAGTAAGGCGGGTGCGACACTGGCCCTGTCTGCGCGTCGTGAAGATGAATTAAATAAAGTTGTATCTGGTTTAGAAGGACAAGGGCATATATCACTTCCAGCAGATGTTGGTAATCATGAAACAATGGAACAAGCTCTTAAAATAATAGCTGAAAACTTCCCTCAATTAGATAGTGTTATTTTCTTACCTGCTATTTATTCAAAACATACGCAAGAGCGTAAAGAGTTATCTTTTATTCATAAAATGATCCATGTGAATTTAGGCGGCGCGTTTGAAACTGTTGAAACGGTTTTACCTCTTTTTGAAAAACAAACATATGGACAAATTGTTTTATGTGGCTCTGTTGCAGGATATAGAGGACTTCCTTACGGGCAACCTTATTGTGCAACAAAAGCTGGTGTGATTAGTTATGCGGAAAGTTTACGGATAGAGTTCGAGGATAAAAATATTGATGTCAAAGTTATTAATCCAGGCTTTGTGAAAACACCTCTTACAGATAAAAACGATTTTTCAATGCCAATGATAATCTCTTCTGAGAAGGCAGCTCAATCAATTTTGAAAGGGATACAATCATCTTGTTTTGAGATAAGTTTTCCGTTCTTTTTTGTTTTATTTATGAAGTTTTTAGGCCTTCTACCAAATAAAGTATTTTTCATTTTCGCAAGACTTATGAAGCGTAAAACTTAAACTAAAGTTAGCATTGTCTTTACTGTTTATTGGTATAATTTTCAAATATGTGATATTATACTAATCTATTGTAAAATATAGATTTTCTGGGAGTTTGACAATGCTAATGGCTTTTTTTGAACAGTTTTTCCTGTTTGGGGAGGTACCTGATACCGCTGTTAGCGGTACATATGTATTATCATTCGTTTTTTTATCTTACATTATTGCATCCATGGGAGCTTTCACAGGGCTTGTCTTTGCTGATAATATTTTACAGGCAAAAAATAAAAGAGATAAATATATTTTTCATTTAGGGGGTGCCTTTGCATTTGGTGCAGGGATATGGGCTATGCATTTTGTCGGGATGTTGGCTTATAAAATGGATATGGTTCACAGTTATGATCCCTTTTTGACATTTGTTTCGATGAATGTTGCGGTTTTTATTGCTTATGGTGTCTTGAAAATCATTCGACATGAAAATATCAATTTTAAAACGATTTGTTGCAGCTCAATTCTATTGGGAACAGGTATCTGTTTGATGCATTATATCGGTATGTCGGCAATGGATATGCGTGCTGATTTGAAGTATCAAGCAGGCTATTTCTTCGTATCGTTTTTGATTGCTGTTATCGCCTCAGCCGCAGCGTTAATGATTGTTTTTGTTTTAGGGCGTCATGTTAAACGCGCTAAATTATTACTACAATTTGTTGCTGCGCTTGTTATGGGGGTAGCTGTCTGTGGTATGCATTATACAGGAATGGAAGCCGCAGTTTTTCTTCCCTTTGCAGATTGCCGTTTTGATCCTAATCAAAGCTATGACACACTCGCAATGATTGTTGCTATTGTTAGTAGTATTATTTTTATAATAGCGTTAACGGTTAGTTTATACACAAGATCAGAAGCAGAAAATAATAAACATATTCACAACAGAATGTCAGGGAATATTATTTTTACACAACTATCTGCGTTGTTGGGTGTTTTTATGATTTTGATTGTTGGAGCATATTTCTTCTTAAGCTCAAATTTAAAAATGACAGAATATACAACCGACCTATTAGTCGTTAGTACTGCGCAAGAAACTTTTTTGTCAGAATATATTCATATTTTATCTTTTGATAATGCTGAAGAAAGGCGTAATAGTGAAAAAGGATACGAGCTTTTGATTTCGTCTAATTTTGATACGATTGAACGCGGCGGGCGTGCTGTTTTAGATCTTCAGCAAGATAAAATACAAAAAATAAGTCCTTTTCTACAAATGGATCAAGTAATACAAACTGATTTTTTGGAAATAAAAAAAGGCTGGTTCTCATTAGTGACGCCCACAACTCAAAAGAATATAAGTAATAGAATCAATAAATTAAGAGCGCTGTTAAAAGAACAAGTTCTATTTGTGCAATCACTTCATTCAGAAATAAAATCCCAAAGAGATGATTTATTTTTAAAACAAAAAATTATTTTAGGGTTGGGGATTTTTACTTTTTTTATAACGGTTTTATACGTCCGTTTTTTGATTATTAATCCATTAGAAGCAGCGAGGCAAGAATTACAAAAGAGCAGAGACACATTAAAGAAGCGCGTTTTAGAGCAAACAAAAATATTACAAGATGCAAAAGATGAAGCAGACAGAGCAAATAATGCAAAGAGTGACTTTCTGGCTAATATGTCACATGAAATTCGAACGCCTATGAATGCGATTATTGGCTTATCTAGATATTTGATGGAAACAGACTTAAACAATGACCAACAAGAATGCACAAAAGCAATTAATAAGGCCGGTGATAATTTACTCTATATTATTAATGATGTAATCGATATTTCTAAAATTGAGGCGGGTAAATTTTCATTAGAAGAAATCGATATTGATATAGGACAAGTTCTTGAAGATACAATGGGGTTACATACTTTCAATGCTCGCGAAAAAGGACTTCAGCTTGAATTGGATATTCAGCCAGATATCCCAACATCCTTAATCGGAGATTCTGTTAGGTTAGGGCAAATTTTTGGCAATTTGATTAGTAATTCTATTAAATTCACCCACGAAGGATCAATTAAAGTTTCCTTATCTGTGCAGGAAGAAACAGTTTCTGATGTTATTTTAAAATGTGAAGTTTCTGATACAGGAATAGGGATTTCAAAAGATAAACAAAAGACGGTTTTTGAGAAGTTTTCACAAGCAGAGCAATCGACAACAAGACAGTTTGGTGGTACTGGTTTAGGCCTTACAATTGTAAAGCAGATCATAGAAATGATGGGAGGGGCTATTTCTGTTAAAAGTACTCCTGGTGAAGGGACAACATTCTCATTTACTGTTAAGCTAAAAAGAAAAAGTGAAGATCGATCTAATATCAATATTCATTTAGAAGATGAGAATCGTATCCTTGTTGTCGATGGTTATGAGTTAGAGCGCTTTTTAATATCTAAGACATTTGCAAAAAAAGGCATAGATTCTGATGTCGCAAGCAATTATGAGGAGGCTGTTTTATTTCTTGAAGAAAACAATCGATATAATGCGTGTATTTTAGGGATTGATTTCTATGAGGACGAACCTTTAGCTCTTGTTGATTATATACGTGGAAACCCAATCTATGATAAAATCCCAATAATTCTGGTTTTTGATGATCTCCATAAATTTAAAGAAGAGCATCTACTTGAAAAAGGTGTGGATGGTTATTTTAGAAAACCATATGATTCTCATAAAATTATTTCAGCAGTCGATCTGAGCTATAAAAATAAAAAGAAAGGCATTAAACGCCAAGCTCTTTTAAATCGTCACAATGTTACGAAGTTCATAGATTCTCAATATGAGGAAAATGTCCGTGATGTTAAAGACTTATTTGCAGGTAAAAAAATCCTAACAGTTGATGATGCGAAATTAAATGTATTAGTGATGAAAAAAGCCCTTAAAAAATACGGTGTTGAAATTGATATCGCTTATGATGGAAAAGAAGCCGTGGAAAAAGTTGCTAATAACGATTATGACTTAGTCTTTATGGATTGTCAGATGCCCGTGATGGATGGATTTCAAGCAACAATTGCAATCCGTGATTTTGAACGTAAGCAGAAAAAAGAAGCTGTTCCTATCGTTGCTTTAACAGCGGATGCTATGATCGGAGACCGTGAAAAGTGTTTAAGCTTTGGCATGAATGATTATATCAATAAACCATTTAAAGATGCTCAAATAGTAGCAATCATGAATAAATGGTTATATGATAAGAATCAAAAAATAGGGGCAATTTAAAATATGCAAAAAGAATTAAAAGAAATCGTAGATTTATCGAACTTATTAGACTATGCAGATGGCAATGAAGACGATTTACAAGAGCTTATTGATGCTTTTCACGAAACAGTAGATGACGCATTTTCTTCTCTTAAGCAAGCTGTTGAGGTAGATGATGATAGAGAATGGAAAGAATCGCTTCATAAACTGAAAGGGTCTTTTGGCTATGTTGGCGCTTATCATCTGCAATCTTTTTGTGAAGAGCTTGAAGAGCAGGCAAATACATCAACACAAGAAAAAGTAAAATCTGAAAAAGAACTGATTCATGGGTATAAACAGATCTGTGATTTTCTAAAAAATAGATAAAAAACCCATTTATCATTAACTTTTTAAGCGATTGAATCTTCACAAAAGGTTTTTTTAGAGATAGAGTAAGCTCGTTTAAACAATAAAGGAGTTTTTCAATGTCTAAAGGTTCATTTTTTGTGTTTCTAAGTATCTGTATGGTTGCTACTTTTATGCTTGTTGGGTGTTCCAATACATTAAGCGGTGCTGGAAAAGATATTGAGAAAGCAGGACAGGCACTTCAAAAATCAGTTAATGATTAAGCCATGTCTTTATCTCTCACCTTACCAAAATGGTATGATTTGCATACTCATCTTAGACAAGATGAGTTATTAGCGCCTGTCATAAAATCACAATTAGATATGGGATGTTGTGGCGTTTTGGCGATGCCAAATACAAAACCTCCTGCTGCAAAAGTATTAGAGAATGATCCCCTTCCATATAAAAGTTTAGAATCATACTATGAAGATGTGATGCAAGCTGGAGGAGATGCTTTTGATGATTTGATTATTCCTCTTTACCTCACGAAAGATACTACGCCTAAAATGATTGAAGAAGGCGCGGAGAAAGGTATCTTGCGCGCAGTAAAATATTACCCGCCACATGGAACAACAGGAGCGGATTTTAGCCATCCATTAGCAGACTTCTTAGAAACTGATGTTATAAAAGCACTCGAAGATAATGGTGTTGTCATGTGTATACATGGTGAAGAGCATGCTTTGTCGGGGGAGGTATATTTTGATAGAAAAACAAATGCAGAAGAATTCTTCTATAAAGAACGAATGCCTGTTTTATTAGATAAATACCCAAACCTTAAATGTGTGGGCGAGCATATGACGACGAAAGTTGGCGTTGATCTTGTCAAGCAAGCAGGTGATAATTTCGTTGCCTCAATTACACCACAGCATTTGAAATATACAGTGGGTCACTTAGTCCAAGGATTGAAGTATCATTTATATTGTTTACCTTTGGTGAAGTTTGAAGAAGACCGTCATGCTCTTAGAGAGGCTGTTATTGACCCTAATAACACACAATTTTTCGCGGGAACTGATAGTGCGCCTCATACGACAAAAGCAACAGAATGTGGGTGCGCAGCAGGATGTTTTACGGGCGGGGTTGCACCTCAATTATATGCTGAGGCCTTTGAATTAAGCGGTTGTGATTTATCACAAGTTGAAAACCAAAATATCTTCAAACGCTTTTTATGTGATATTGGGCCTGAATTTTATGGACTTACTAAAAGTAAGGAGCATTTTATTTTATCTAAAGAAGAGCAAACTGTTCATCTGTTAGAAACAGAAGTTGGTACAATTACGCCCCTTCCTTTAGGTCTTGGAAGAGAGAAGATTTCTTGGAAGGTAAGTGTGTGATGTGGAATCCCTTGTTTTTACTGCCTCCTGAAACAGCGCATAAAGTTGCTTTATGGAGTGTTAAACACAGACTTGTTTCAAAAAACAGGCACTATGAGCATAGTGAGAAAGAGCTATGCGGGATTAAATTTTCAGCTTCTGTCGGGCTATCTGCTGGGGCAGATAAAGAGGGGTACGCCCTTAATGGATGGGGAAAGGTTGGCTTTGGTTTTGTTGAAACAGGAACTGTAACTTTGAACCCAAGGGAAGGCAATCCAAAGCCTCGTATTTGGCGACAAAAAAAATCAAATAGTATTGTAAATTGGATGGGATTGCCTGGCGAGGGATTAGATGCTTTTTTAAAAAATATAAAAAATTATAGAGCGCATCCATCACAAGAAAAACTGGTTATAGGAGTAAGTATTGCTTCACCAGAAGGAAAGATAAATGATTTAAAGATATTAGCAAAAGAGATATCTCCTTATGCAGATTACTTCACTTTAAATGCCTCTTGCCCTAATGTTGATCATGGCGCGCAAGGATTGGATCTTTTAGTGGAACAAATTAAAGCCGTAAACGCGTCTTCAAAGGGGGCTCCTTTGTTTTTAAAGATAGCACCAACAAGAGATCAACATGCTTTAGAGGCGACATTAAAAACAACTTTTGATGTAGGTGTAAAAGGGTTTGTTTTGACAAATACGGTGCCTGCTACGGCATCGGATTTATTAGGTGATTTTACATTTAAATGGCCGGAATATAACGGTGATAAGGTTGGTGGCTATAGTGGCCCTAAATTACTCGATACGACATGTTTTATGGTTTCTTGTGCTCGTAAGATACTTGGAAAAAGTGTACCTATTATTGGCGTTGGCGGTATACAATCGGCGCAAGATGCACAGCAAGTCATAAAGGCTGGGGCAGACTTAATTCAACTCTATACAGGGTTTGTTTATAGTGGTCCTCGTTTAATTGATGAGATCAATAAAAGTTTTCTTTAAAAAAGTTTTTCACCAAGTGATAAAACGATATCAAAGACAATCAATAAAACAATATACCACTCAACGCGTAATGATTGTTTTGAATGTAATAAGTCAATGAGGGTTTCTGCTGTTTGATGAATAACTTCTAGCTTTTCTTTGAGTGCAGAATGACGTTCGATAATTTCATAGTCATCTTCAAGTTTTGCATAGAAACGATTGAGCTCTGCGGGCTGTTCCCATAGAACTTCTGGTTTTTCTCTAACCTCAACTTTACCAGCCATATTGCGTTGGACGCTTAAGGCAAGGCCAATGTTTTTGAGGTACGTTTTGAAAAGTTTTGGCTTTGCGAGTTGGCCTATTTGTAAATCTCTGGCAACGGGATCTAAAACATCAAAAACATGAGAAATTTCGTGTTCATAATGGGAAAGGATAGTTGATTTAGCAAGAATATCACTTAAGACTTCTAATTTTGCAGGGATGACAGATTTTAATTCAACGCGATTAAAAAAGATCTTATCATCTTTATGAGAGTGAATCTCAATATCCATGGTTTCAGAAACTTTAAATGGGTCATCGACAATGTCTTGTAAGTAAGGTTTGAGATCTTTTTCTAATAACGATTGTTGAGTCTTTTGATCGACATCAAAAAAGACAATGACACCATAACGAAAGATATAGGCAATGCCACCAGTTTCAGGTTCCCAAACATAAGAGAGCGAATCTGTGTCATACATATCAGGAATATCTTTAACGCGAATACGCTGTGCGACAAAAACAGTGTCTGCTTTTAAATGTGTTTTGTTAAATGTGTCAAAAAATTGCATGATATATCCTTAATAGCCTCAATGAAAATGCATAAGCTCATCATAATATAAATGAAACAGAGGATAAGTTGTTAGCTTTATTTTCTTATCTCTTTATTTTTTTTGCATAAATAATAACTGAATGAGTGCTGTCGTATGATGAAAATTAGGGGCGTGTTTTTCTGATGGGTTGATGGCGTATGAGATTATATAGAAATCAATCTATATTACATAAAGCTCAAGGCGCAATTTGTTGATAAAAATCAATAAGTTGTTAACATTTTCTTGGTACGGTGCTTTTGGTTATTAGCGCTTATTGTAAGAAAGGGTACACCATGTCTAAAAAAATACTTCAATATACAGCAATTGCAGCTTCTCTTTTAACATGTCTGACACCAAATATTGCTCAGGCAGATATGGGAGAGGGATGGTTTGATTTAGACCGTTTTCAATTCCGTGGACGCATTATTAGCGTTATAGCTGATGGAAGTGGTACAGTTGATGGCACAGCACTAGAAACAGATGTATCGGCTTCTGAAACATTAGAATTTGACGTTTCTTATTTCTTTACTAAGAATATTGCTGCTGAGTTGATCGCAGCAACATCAAAACATACAGTTCAAGCGGGGACTTCTAATTTAGGGAATGCATGGATACTACCGCCGACTGTTACCTTACAGTATCATTTTACACCTGAGGAAAAATTTAGCCCTTATCTAGGAGCAGGCCTTAACTATTCAATGTTTTATGGTGAGGATAGTGCCGCAGGCTTTAGTGAACTAGATGTCGAAGGTGGTGTAGGTTACGCCGTACAAGCTGGTTTTGATTATTGGATTGATGAACATTGGGGTATTAATATGGATGTTAAATATATTGATTTAGATGTTGATGTTGATGTCGTGTCAGGCGGAACAACAGCGTTAAGGGCTAGTAACGTCGATCTTAATCCTGTCGTAGCTGGTGTCGGTGTTTCTTACCGTTTTTAAGACATAGATTTTATTTGATTCTTTTTGGGTTATGTAATATACTAGCTAAATGAAATCAAAAATCATTCTTATTAATGGCACATCATGTACTGGGAAATCGAGTGTTTCTAAACTATTAAATAGCCATTACGGTGATAGTTTTATCTATCTCACATGGGATTCTTTTTTGGAGCGTATAAATGCTAAAGAAACTATTACAGATGCAGATAAAAAAGATTTAGTTAGTGTTTTTATTAGAGAAGTATCAGCTCAGGCGAAAGCTGGAGATAATTTGATATTGGATATTGTTTGTGTCCCTTCCTCTACTTTTGAAAGATTAGTTCAAGCTTTTAAAGAATTTGATCTATACAAGATAAGAATGCGTGCTTCAGTTGAAGAATTAGAACGCCGTGAATTAGCTCGTCCAGATAGAAAAAATGGTCAAGCTAAAACACAGCATATCCAGATGTTTTATAAATACACGCACCCAGAATATGATTTAGAGATAGATAGTACTGATTTAAGCCCTCAAGAGATTACAAAGCACATTTTAAGAGAGCTAGAAAATTTTTCATCTCTAAAGAGCAAAAAAACAAGACAAAAAGATCTTAAGATCTAAATGATAGCGTATGTATATTGTTATCAGTAATATCAATTAAGTTTTGAACTTTTGCGTTCTTTTTTGAGCTATTATAAGCAAGAGATATCTTAAGGCCGTAGGCTGTGTTTGACAAACCCTCTATCGTTAAAGGGACTAGATCTTCTCTGGCTTGTTGAGCCATGAAATCAGGGATAAATCCGATGCCGTAATCCGCTTCAATAAGATGCATGATCATTGGAAAAATAATGACTTCTTGCTTTGTGCTTAGGGATAAGTTTTTCTCAGCTAAAAGACTTTCTAAATCAGAATATAATCGTCCATATATTTGGCGCGGACTAAAAAGAAGGCGGTAGTCTAATAAATCCTCAGCGTTTACTCCTTTCTTTTTCGTTAAGGGGTGATCTGAGCGTACTGTGGCTCTTAACATAGATAGATCTAATGGATGAAAAACAATATCTCTGTAACGAACTCTTTTTTCTGGCCAAGTGAAACTGATATCAATCGTTTCATTAATTAGGGCTTCTGATAATTCTTCAAAAAGCATATCTTTGTAGCGGAGTTTTACTTTTGGATATTGTTTTTGAAATTGGTTGATGAGATGTGTGAAGACTGGATGGCTGAGGGCAGCGTAATTTGTGCCGATAATTAATTCTCCTTCTTCTCCATGAGCAACGGCATGCGAGGTTATAAGCGCTTCTTCGAGGCTTCGAATAATGTGGGGTGCTTTTTCCTTTAAATATTTCCCAGCCTCCGTTAAATGAACTGTTCTTTTTGTACGTTGAAAAAGGGGGGTGTCAAGCTCTGTTTCTAGTTCTTTAATTGCCATGCTTAAAGGCGGTTGTGACATATTGAGACGTTTTGCCGCGCGCGTGAAATTAAGTTCTTCGGCAACGGCTAAGAAGTATTTGAGTTGCTTGATATCAATCCTATTTATATTCATAAAGTATTAATATCATATAAAACATATATTTTATATATTTAAAATTTTATTCCATAGTGAGGTCATTAACAAATGAAAGGATGACCCATGAAACAAAAAAAAATACATATCTTAGGCGGCGGAACGGTAAACCACGTACGTACGCATTTAGCAATTTCATCACAAGCTTATGGCACAACTGCGCGTACATTACACAAAATGTTTTCAAAACATCGAGGGGACAATGTTGAACTTCATTTGACAAAGATGGCGTCTGCTGGTGACAGCCATTTGGAAACAAATGCGGATATAGAAGCTTTGGTCAAAAAACTTGTTGCTGATCCTGAAACCTCAATGATTGTGTTCAATGTTGCTTTGGCTGATTTTGAAGGGGAAATTGATGAGGTTAGCTCTGATAAATATGCACCACGCTTAACATCAAGAGAATCAGACGGTGCGGTTATGACCCTTAAAACGGCTGAAAAAATTATCAAGCTTGTGAGAAAAGAGCGCAAAGATATCTTTCTAGTAGCCTTCAAAGCAACCTCTGGTGCCTCAGAAGATGAACAATATATGCGCGCTCTTTCTATGATGAAAGAAAGCAGTGTCAATCTTGTTTTGGCTAATGATGTCGTAACACGCAAAAATATGGTTGTGACCCCAGAAGAGTCTCGTTATTACGTGACAGAGGATCGTCAAAAGGCATTACAAGGATTAACAGATATGTCTTTGGCGCGTTCAGGGCTTTCTTTTACGCGTTCTCATGTGATTGGTGATGCGCCACTCGTTCCTTGGTCAAGTTCAGAAATACCAGATAATTTGCGCCAAGTTGTTGATCATCTCATTGCTAAAGGGGCGTATCAACCCTTTCGTGGAAAAACAGTTGGGCATTTTGCAGCTAGAGGAGGGAGTAAAGATGAGTTTTTGACCTCTATTCGAAAAAGCAATTTTAACAATCTTAGTCAAACAGGCCTTGTTCGTATTTTTACACAAGGTGATGATCGTGTGATTGCGCATGGTGCGAAACCATCGGTAGGTGGGCAGTCACAACGTATTATTTTTAACGAAAATCCCGATCTTGATGTGATTGTCCATTTTCATGGAAAGCTGTTGGATAGTAAAGCAGATGATATCCCCGTGTGTTCTCAATGGGAGTATGAATGCGGATCTCATGAATGTGGGCGCAATACCGCTGAGGGCTTAACAGAAATACGCCCTGGTATTTATGCGGTTATGTTGGATCAGCATGGTCCTAATATTGTTTTTAATCGGAACGTTCCAGCCGAACAAGTAATTGAATTTATCGAACAAAATTTTGCGCTTGGACAAAAAACAGGGGGTAATATTTTACCTGCGTATCGCCATGCTGCTTAAGAAAAGAAAAACATTGCGCGATGAGTTTGTGGTGACGAGTACGGACAGAGTAATTGCTGTCCGTGCGATTACTCAAATGGATCTAAGCACATTGGATAAACGCTATATTACAATTACACATGGTAACAATGAAACAGATATTGTTGAGGGTGTGCAAGCTATTGAAGCGTTGATGCTCACAAAACCGAGCGCATTGGAGGGGAGGCGTATGCAATGGGCGAGGCAAGCTTGGTTCATTCATAACACCTTTGGCCACACATATCTCGCCTTTATCTCGCTCATAGCCCTAATAATAAAACCTCTTCATGAAAACGGTGCAAAAAAAAATGATTCAGCACGGAATTCATATCCATGATGCCACCGTGCCAAAGCCTAAAGAATTTAGATAAGATCAATGTTTATAGGCGTTAGTTTATAATCGCAGATGGTGGTGGTTTTTATTTGTTTGGAAGGTAAAGAGAAGTGAATGGCTGTGCATTCACATAGATGGTCACTTAGCTTAGGGGAAAAATCCCTGTTAATGGTCAAATAACAGCAATTTTTCAGATGATTTCCCTGTTTTACAATTTTAACCTGCGTACGTTAGGGGAAGCATTTAATTCTGCTTCAATTACAAAAGGGGTTTGTGGACGATGGTCATTGCCAACAGCGACACTGATTGTTCTTCCGATTGCTTCTTGGTATTCGCCCTTAAGGTCAACAGTTTCATGGATATGTCCGTGTAAACTCATATAAGGCTGTTTTGTTTGTATGAATTGTTTTACGGCTTGTGATCCTACATGTTTATGTTCTCTATTATAGTCACAAACTGTTTCAAATGGTGGAGCATGTGAAATAAGAATAAGTTTATTCATATCGAGCCCCTGTGTTAATTGGTTTAAATCATCTTCAATTGAACTTTGTGCAAAGGCTTCACTTAACGAATAGGGAGTAAGTTCATCACCGTGGCTAACAACACCTTGTATGCGTGTGTCATCTCTGTGTGAAAAATCTGTGTGTGCTTCAAGATCTCGTTTCTCCCAGCATTTATATTGGAAAGGCGTAAAAGGAACTGGTGTATAGCCAACAAATACATATCCTGATTGGCTAATGTAAGGGATTTGATCAATCATTCTGTAACCATAGAAGTCTTGACCATTAACCATGATATCATGATTGGATTTAAAATCATCGTTACCCATAATAAACAATACGTGTGTATTGTGGTCTTTTCTAAATTCTTCAAGGAGAGGAAATAGCTCTTGTTCAAGAAACGCTCTTTGTTTTTCCGGTGTGCGTCTTTCTGGATCTTTTGGTGTTAGATCTCCTCCAAATACAACAATATCTATATTGTGATCTACTGCGTGATGTAAAGTAGACTTGTATTGCTCTATGTTGCCGTGAAGATCTGCTGTGAAGAGAATCTTTTCCATTGTTTTGTCTCCATTAATATTTTTAATGCTTGCTAAGGTAGCATAAATTGTTTTCCTTATCAAGTAACTTTATGTTAAATAATTTTATATAAGATCAAATATAAATTTGATGGGGATAAGTTTATATGTCTGATGCTAAAGAAGAAACAAAAAAACGACTTAGTATTGCCGCTGAGTTTAATAGAAAAATGCAAGGTACAACACTAGGTCTCATTCTTGTTGGGTCTGTAGCCTATTCTCCAAATGAAAACGTAACAGAAAAGTCTGATTTAGATTTATTGGTCGTTTATGAAGATTTAAATGATTGTGTTGATTTGTATTTTAAAGATCCAAAAGAACGAGAACATTTGAAATCAGAGAAATACGACGGTTTCCAAGTCAAAAGAAAAATTGATGGCGTAGATGTTAGTATCCACAATTTAAGTATTAGCGCTCTTGAAAAGATAGCGAGAGCAAGTTTTGAGGATTTGTATTTCTATCGTCAAAGCGCTAAAGATATTGTGTACTACAGTAAAGATTTTGATGGTGATAGACACCCATTCCGAGTTAAGTCAGTACCTATTGCAGGTCTCATGGGGGTTAAAAGAATAGACCCTGTTGCTTTTGAAAAGAATAGTAATTTTGTTCTAGGAAATGATATTGATAAAATTATGTCTGCGGGAATTCTGTTACATGATGAAGATGGAAGAGTGAATACATGTATTGAGGATTTATGGGATAATATGGCATGTAGAATGATTGAACATTATAAGAATAGAGAAAAAGTCTTGGATATAGAAACAGTAGATATGGCTCCTTTACTGCATCGTCATGAGCGCTTTTCTCAGCCTGTAAAGAATAGTTTAAAAGAGAAAACAAAAAACTCTGTTCGTAAGTTTATTAAATAAAGAAGCGATAATCAAATTAGTATAGGTGAGTAAAAAAGAGTATTTGATATGCTCAATATCTTCTACTGGAAATTGAAATATTGGCTTTTTGCAGATGTTATTAAGAGAACGATTTAAAATTTGATGTTCTTGGGCTATTAGCAAGATAAGGCTTTGACCATACGAGTGTATAAAACTCATTTCTTTTTTATTGTTGTCAGCATTGTTTTTTCATTTCTGGTGGTTTTTTAGTTAAAGAATTTTCCTATTCTAACAATAAATGTATTATTGCTTTCAGAACTGTGTTCTGTGCTGATCCTAATATCGGTCTCTGTGTCTAATTGGTGTGAATAATCTATTTTGATAGATAAATCTTTTTTATTGAATTGAAGGTTTGATGAATAAAACAGTTCTGTATTAAGCTTATTCTTTTCATTTATATCAAAGATTATTCCGGTATTTCCCAATAATGAAACATAATCATTTTTGAGAGTTTCTTTATGGTTTATGCGTCCACCTATTAGGCCGTAGGTTAATGATTGGTCGGTTATTCTGATAGACTTGCCTACTTTTCCGGTAAAACCAAATGCTGCGCATTTGTCGCAACTTTGGTTGATGTGTTCATATCCTAATTTTACTTGCCAGGAATATTCTGAAGTTAATGGGGTGAGGGATAAACTAGTATTTAAGTTTGTAATATCAATTAGGGTTATATCTCTTAGGTCAATATTATCTTTATATAAATCAAATTCTATAGCCCCCATTATAAGTCGTGACTTTTCTTGTCTAGGAATAATGTTATCGATCAAATCATTATTGGCAATTTGGTACTTAACACTGAAAGCATTTTGTGAGTTGCGATGGGCATATCCTGTTCTTAGAGTTGAGGTGGGTCTATGTTCTAAAATAGAACCTTTTGGTGGAAGAGATTCTTGTTCTCGATGTTTTTGTGGAGGTCGTTGAAAGAGTTCATTTAAAATGCTTTGTCTTTTCTTATCTAGTTGTTTTTTTTTGTTTTGGTCTTTCTTCTCTAATGTGATTTTTGCTATTTCTATATCGAGGTAATCTAAAATAGAGAAGAGTGTTCTATTTGACATTTCTTTTATCAATAGGTTGTTTTCTTGACTTTTTGAGCTAAAAAATTGTTTAAATCTGTTTTTTTCTGTAGATGTAAGTGCGTTGTAACGATATTCAAATAATTGTTTTAGCGATGGATGGTATGTTTCTTTTTTTATTAAAGAAGGTGTTTTATCTATAGGTTTATTTATATTTTGTATGACTTGAATAGGCAGAAGCCAAAAGCCATGTGTATCTTTGAGCCCTTTAGAGGTTGCTCTTTCTATAAGATCTAGAACTCTATGAGCGCAATTATCATTGAAGAAATAGTATTTGAATTCAGCATTCATAAGTTCCCAACTGTGTTCTATCAGGAACTGGAGCTCTTCTTTTGAGAGATTTAGTTCATATTCCCAGAGGTCTCGTAATTCTCCATTTGTGTATCTATTTGAGTGTATGAAGTTATTATTTCTTTGGTAGGATGCGCTATAGCCCCCAAAGACACCATTTAATATATAGGCAATAGAGCCATCCCGATCTGTTGAATTCGCACCATAATTGAGGCTTGAGTTTAATGTTTCTTGGTTTAGTGTGTCTTTAGTATAATTAAATCGTAATAAGACATGCCCATAATATGATCCAGGGTTATTGAAGTAGCCGCTTGCAAAGATTAAGGATGCGGATTGTATTTTATCTGGTTTCATTTCTGCTAGAAAAGTTGAGCAGATAGGCAAAGATATTTGCTTTGCCCATATAAAATGTTTTTTTAGTAAAGTAACTCTGGCTGGAAAACGGCATATATTCGTATTATCTATGTCATTTTTCTTTTGTTTTTTTAGGAGATCTATAAAAGACATATATTCATCTAAAGGATTATGTTGTCCGTTTGTATGAAGAAAAAAGTTGTCATTTTGGATGTCACTGACACCATTTTGATCATAGTGATTTAATATGTACCATTTTTGCTCTAGCTCCTTATTTGGGAATGATGCTGTAGAATACGCTGTTGTTGATATGAGTGTAACAATCAGAAATACTAAAAAAGGCAACGTATATAACAGTTGCCTTAATTTAGTTTTTTTTTGTATTGGGGTGCTTTTTATAATGTTGTCGTACATCCTGATTTTTCAGCAGCATCTTTAGCTTGGTAATACATGTTTGTCGCACGCTCAAGTTTTGTTGTGAGCTCGTAGCTCTGATTTGAAATACTATCGCCATAAGAGTGGCGTAGGTTTTTAACAATGCCATCTTTTTGAGCTGAACATCCCATTGTGTTGCTTAGGGCTGTTACAAATTCACCATCGCCTAAGGCTATATCTTTTTCTAGATCTGGAAGGGTATCAATGATTAGTTGAGCTGTTTGTACTTTTTTAGGGTTACACATTTCAGGAGATGAAATAGCTGATGTTAAAGCTGTAGAGCCAAGATCCCATGTTACGTTTGATGTCGCTGCTGCCCAGTGAACCTCAGGGAAAATAGCTGCGCCAATTCCACACTCTACGTATGGGTTAGGACCACTGCCTTGCTTTTTTTCAGCAAAGGCTGTTCCTAGTGGTAAAGTTATGAGTATTAAAGCAAGTAGTAATTTTTTCATGTTTGTCTCTTTTCATTTTTTGGTTGTGTTTAATTGAAGAGATTAGGCTTTAAGGTGTGTTAAGTCAACTTTTTTATAGAGTAAATAAAATACCTAATTATCTCATAAATGACTTGCTATTCAATCACATAGCAAGCTAATGTTTGTCTTGTAAGCGCATATGTGTGCTTGCCGGGGCTTTCAAACCCTGCGTTAAGCGGTTGATATCACCGTTACAGATGTCGCCTTTCGATCTCTTATGAGACCGGGAGGCGGCGATGTATGTCCAAGCCTTGCGGTTAAAGATCGTCGCGGTTGTCTTAACGCAACTTTGAAACTCCCGGTCACCAGAGTGAAAGCTCTTGGTGACTTTTTATTATTTACAAAAATAAGGAGCACTTTCTCAATGACAGATTTATCCAATATTAAAAGAGCACTTTACATTAAACTGGGGGCAAGTGGTGAATGGGAAGATTTATGTTTGAGCGATGGTACATTACGATTAGATTACAATGAAGTCCCTTATGAAATTGCAATAAAAGACAATAAGGATGAGGTCGCGAAATTATATCTTGAAAAGGGCTTTACCAAAAGCTCTGCGTCTGATCATGCAAGACAAGTTTCTGAATTTTATCATACAGGAGAAGACACACTATGGATCACATTTTCAAAAGGGTATCTATGGTGGTGTGTTAGTAATGAACCTCCTAGTTATATTGGGACAAAGCCTGAAGAGTATTCTCCTCAAGGGTCGCATATGCGAAAGACAATAGGTGGATGGAGTAACAAATCGTTAGCGGGAACGGTACTCCATATTAGTGATTTGAGTGGAAACTTAATATCAACTGGAGCCTATAGACAAACGATATGCGGTGTAAAAACTTACGATTATTTGATGCGTAAGTTACAAGATAAAGACTTACCTGAAATCAAAGCCATTAAAGAAAACCGAGAACAAATTATCGGTAATATAGAAGATTTGATAAAAATGTTGTCTTGGCAGGATTTTGAATTGCTTGTTGAAATGTTGTTTTCTAGAAGTGGATGGCAACGTATTAGTGCCCTTGGTTCTACTCAAAAGACTTTGGATTTAGAATTATTACTTCCCATGACAAATGAGCGAGCTATTGTGCAAGTTAAGTCTTCAACAAATCAGGTTCAATTAAATGAATATGTAGAACGTTTCACCTCAATGAATGCGGATAAGTATCTTTATGTTTATCATTCATCCAGTACAAAAATCGAACTTGAAAATGATAATGTGATTTTGATGGATTGTCGCTCTGTAGCAGAAAAAACCTTATCTTTAGGACTTGTCGACTGGCTTATAAATAAGGTCGGTTAGTACTTATAAAATCTTCAATAAGATCAATATCAACACTCTCAAATTTGAGGGGGTTGCATTATTTTTTTATTTAAGTTATCGATAATATATACAGCATTTTTAATGAGCCTTTGTTTTGGTTCATTACTTCATTTCTTGAAGGGTAATGCTGTTTAGAAAGTTAGAAAAAGGAAATAAATAATGACCTGGTGTCAGACGATTAACATCGTTGGACAATAGCTAGCTTTCAAATGCCATCTATTTTCCAACACAATATGAGGAGGAAGATATGATGGACATATCTAATAAAATGCAGATTGAATATCTGCCTGTAAGTGACGTGAAAGACTACAAGCGTAAGCTTCGTATTTCAACCCCTAAACAAATCGAAAAAATGATAAATCTCATTCGAGAATGTGGGATTGTTCAACCTATTGTGGTTGATAAAGACAATTGCGTTGTTCTTGGATGGCTTATTGTTGAGGCTGCTCGACAAATGGGATCCGATACAATAATCCCTACAGTAAAAGCAGAGCATTTGAGTAAAGGGCAAGTTAAACTTCTACGTGTAGCCTATGAAGGTATTGTACAAAAAGCAGAATGGGATAAACAAGCATTGAAATTTGAGCTTGAAGAGCTTGAACTTTTGATGCCGAAATTTGAGCTAGAGAATACAGGTTTTGAAACACCTGAAATTGATATTATTTTGGGTGGTAATTCACTTAAAGATGTTCCTATTCCAGTCATAGAAGACGAAGACGTTGTCACACAAGAAGGAGATGTCTGGCTCTGTGATCAACATAAAATTATATGCGGTAATTCCTTAGAAGAAGAAACCTATCAGACGTTAATGGAAGAGGATGAGCTGGCAGATATGTGTATGACTGACCCACCTTTTAATGTACCTGTTGATGGTCATGTCTGTGGGCAGGGTAAAATCAAACATGCCGAATTTGCCATGGCAAGTGGAGAAATGTCAGAAGAGGAATTTATCGCTTTTCTAGCAACCTATATCAAATGGGTTATCAAATATAGCCGTGAGGGCTCGCTTCATTATCATTTTATGGATTGGCGGCATATCTATGAGCTTATTCAAGCTGGTAGGGATCAGTACGATGAACTTAAAAATATCTGTATTTGGAATAAAAATAATGGAGGTATGGGAGCCTTATATCGCAGTAAACACGAGATGGTTGCGGTGTTTAAAAAAGGTAAGATCTCACATACCAATAATATTCAAATGGGCAAGCATGGTCGCTATAGAACGAATGTTTGGGATTATGCAGGTGTTAACAGCTTCACAAATAAGGACGATCTTAAAATGCATCCTACGGTAAAGCCTGTGGCTCTTATAGCTGATGCAATCAAAGATTGTACGAAGAGAGGTGATGTTGTTATTGATCCTTTCATGGGGTCTGGGTCAACGCTTATTGCCTGCGAGCAGACAACCCGTGTTGCTAGATGTATTGAACTTGAACCTAAGTACTGTGACGTTGCTATCACACGTTGGCAGAATGCAACAGGTAAGGATGCTATTCATGCCCGAACAGGTGAGACATACAATCAATTAAAACAAAATGGAGGAGATAATAATGAGTGATGATTTAATTAAAAAAGATGGACGTCGGTTCAATGAAGCACCAAAGGAGTATCAGTTTAAGAAAGGACAATCAGGTAACCCTAATGGGCGTCCCAAGAAGGTAAAATCAACATTTCAAGATGATATTAATATGACGTTTGGCGCAGAACAAGAAGTGACAATTAATGGCCAGACTGAGCTGAAGACGTTACGTCAGATAATCTTATATAGAATAGGTGTAGGCGCAGCTAATAATGATCCTGCAATGATAAAATTAAGTATTCCCTTTCTCAAGGTAATGGATGACGCACCTGAGTTTGAGATGTTACCAGAAGATCACGAGGTACTTGAGAGATTTGCTGAACGATTTCATGAAGATGGGAGCGCAAAAGATGAATCTTGAAGATTTTATGGATCTGTGTCGGCACGATTTTAGTAGCTTTGTTGGCTTTTCTTTTTATGAGCTATATCCGCATCAAAATTATCAACATAATTGGCATATTGATGTTATGGCTCATCATCTAACAAAAGTTGTGAACGGTGAATGTCAAAAGCTTATCATTAATGTGCCGCCTAGAATGCTGAAATCTCACTGTGCCAGCATAGCGCTTCCTGCTTGGGTTTTGGGGCGTGATCCTCGCAAGAAATTTCTGTATCTACATGCAGGCAAAAGGCTTGGCTATGAGCTTCAAGATGAGTTTCTTGCTCTTGTTAATTCTAAACGTTACAGGGCGTTATTTCCTCACATGCAAAGGCCTGAGATAGATAAAATGCGCTTCACAACACATTATGGTGGCGGACGACAATTTGTTCCTATTATGAGCAAGCTAACAGGCCTCGGCGCTGATTTTATCGTAATAGATGATCCTATCGGGACAGATGATGTACGTGATGATACGTTACGTATGAGGCTTCATAAACAATTTGATGAAAACATATTACAGCGTTTAAATGATAAGAATAATGGGGCAATTATACTTGTAATGCAGCGTCTTCATGAGAAAGATTTAACAGCTCATTTAATAGCCAAGAATGATGGTTGGGTGCATTTAGATCTTTCTGCTATTGCTCTCCAAGATGAGTCTTGGCCCATTACAGATAGAAAATTTTATCATCGAAAGAAAGGAGAAGTTTTACATGAAGCGCGAGAACCAAAAGAAGCTCTTATGCATGTGCTGAAATCAGTTAATAGTCATGCTTTTTCTTATCAATACTTACAAGGTCAATATAAACCAAGGTTTGGTGACAATGAACAAGGCTGTCTTTGGTTTTCTCCAATGAGAGATAATGAGTTTTACGACCCAAATGTGATAGAAGAAGAAAGGCTACATGGCTTTGTTCATATTGATGAGAAAGATCTTATAAAATCTCAACTGTTTGGGATAAATAAAGAGATTATCCCAAATAACATGCGTCATGGGCTTACGATAGAAGAGATTGAGCTTCACGGCAATATTTTAAGAGAGAAAATGTTTGAACGGGAACGTATGAGAGAGAGCGGATAGTTATTATTTTAGTATTGGACTTTTAAGACAAAGGAAGCGTGTATGTCTTTGTTGAAAGGAGAATATACATGCAACTTTTAAAAGAAAAATCACTTAGTGAAATAAGAGAAATTTGGGAACAAGAATGGGGTAAGAAGCCTCATAATAGAATTGGTAGAACAATGTTGATTAAAAGCATTGAGTACAAGTATCGAGAACAAGAAACTGGCGGATTGCCAAAGCATGTTCAACAAAAATTAAAACAGCATATCGCAGCATATAAACGAAACCCTCAATGCTTTGATGATGGTATTAGAGGATTAAAAATAGGAACCCGCTTAATAAAAACATGGCGCAATCAACGTTATATGGTTGAAGTAGTAAAGGATGGCTTTAAATACAATAATCAAATTTACACCAGTATTTCAGAGATAGCATATGTCATTACAGGGGCGCGTTGGAATGGATGGAGGTTTTTTGAGTTGCACAAATAGATGGTGGACTTATATTTAGAGTTATGGAGATATTTATTGATGAAAGCGGCTCCTTTGTTGGAAAAAATGCACCTGAAAACTCATGGTGTAGTGTTGTGGCTTTTGTTTGTCCTGATAAAAATGGATTTCGAGATGCTCTTTTGTGCTTAAAAGGTGAAGAAAATATTCCTTCTGAGAGAGAAATGAAAATTAATGAAATATCCTCAGAGGAGTATTTATTAGATTTTTTATACAGATTATACGCGGCTGGCGGTGTCGTTTTTTGTGTTGTAACAGATTCTAGCGCTAATAAAGAAAGAGATATTTTAAATCATAGGAATAAACAAGTAGAGCTTATAAAAGAAAATATTGATAAAATGCGCTATGAGGGAGGAAGATCTGGAGTCATATATTTAACTGAGCAAATACAGCAGATGCCCCCGCAGTTATATATACAATTATATTCTCAGGTATATTTATTAAAGGATTTAATATATAGAGGAGTTTCCTACTTCGTTCATAGGTATCCATCGATCTTAAGTAGTTTTGTTTGGGAGTTTGATCAGAAAAGTCCTGATAAAATTACAAACTATGAAGACGCTTTTCAAAAAATAGCTCCTGCTTTATTGCAAACGATGTCTATTGAGGAACCTGCTATTATACTGAAATGGTGTGATTATAGTTATATGCATGATTATATGTATTCGCTATCAGATACCCCAGATTATCTTGCTGAAATTGTGCCATCGTCATTGCAAAATCAAGGCGGTCTTGATGTTCAGAAGATAGTAAGAGGGAATATAAATTTTGTAGATTCGAAGGAGAGTGAAGGCGTGCAAGTTGCCGATCTTTTAGCATCTGTTATAAGAAAGGTATTAAGGCAAGAGTTTCAAGATAATGAAGCTATAGCAGAAGCCCTTGGGCGTCTTTTGGTTCAGAATTATAAAGAAAAGCCACCATTGTCTCTATTAGCATTTGGGAATACAAGGAAGGTATCTTCTCATGTGAAAAAAGTTGTTAATATTATGAAAGTTCATTCTAGAAAGTTTGTTTTTAGAGTGGATTAGGGCTCGACTTTCGTTCAAAAGGAAGCATGTATGGTGTTATGAAGATGATACCAAAAAGATGTGCTATATACACCAGAAAATCAACAGATGAGAGATTGGATATGGAGTTTAATACGTTGGATGCTCAACGGGACTCTTGTCTTAATTATATAGCTAGTCAAAAGTCTGAGGGATGGGTTCCTGTCTTAGAAGAATATGATGATGGTGGATATTCTGGGGGCTCCATGGACAGGCCAGCTCTTACGAGGCTGCTGGATGATATAAAAGCTAATCGTGTTGATATTGTGGTTGTTTATAAGATAGACCGCTTAACACGCTCTCTAGCGGATTTTTCAAAGCTTGTAGAAATATTTGATAAGCATGATGTGACATTCGTCAGTATTACTCAGAGCTTTAATACAACAACATCAATGGGACGATTAACTCTCAATGTGCTCTTATCCTTTGCTCAATTTGAACGTGAGGTAGCTAGTGAAAGGATTAGGGATAAAATTGCAGCGAGTAAGCGTAAAGGTATGTGGACAGGAGGAACTGTACCGCTTGGCTATGATGTGGTTGATAGAAAGTTAGTACTCAACAAAGAAGAGGCGAAGCGTGTTGCGCATATATTTAAACGTTATATAGAGGTGGGTAATTTAAGTGACCTATATCGAGAGCTAAACGAAAAGGGTATTAGGAGTAAGGGGAAGAAGGGAGAAGCAGTCTTTTGTGCGAGCTCATTACACTATTTGCTAACCAATCCAATCTATATTGGAAAGGTACGATATAAAAAAGAAGTTTATGATGGACAGCATGAAGCCATTATCTCTGGAGAGCTGTGGCAGAATGTACAAGACAAACTGACAGAAATAGCGGTTGCTAAACGTTCGCATAAAAAACATTCTCAAAAGAACTTATTACAAGGCAAGCTGTTTGATAGTGATGGTAATCGTTATGGCCCTGTCTATACAAGAAAACCAAATATGATTTATCGCTATTATCAATTAAAACAGCAAAAAGATGAGGGTAATGAAACCATTCATAGGTTATCTGCGACAGAGATAGAACCATTCGTTGAAAAGATCATACGCGTGCATTTAACCGATTTGGATAAAGTCATTACATTATTTGATTTTGATCCTGCACAGCATGTTGATCTATATAAAATGATATCAGAAAATCAGAGTTTAATTGAAACACAAGACTTGATTAATTTGTCAGTTAAAGAGATTGTTGTTTATCCGAATAAAATATTGATATGCCTTACGACGGCAAAGTTGTTTGAATATTTTGTTGAAGAGTTAGGTTTGATTTCAAATTATATTGTAAGTGAAGAGAAAGCTATCGAAACAGAATTTATGACGAGATCAACTAACAAGGGCGCGATTAAAATTGAACCAAAGCGCAATGGTGTTTCGGATAATATATTAGAAAACTTATCACCAATAGAACTACGGAATTTAGTGCGAGGAATGGTTTGGAGAGAAGATCATTTCAATGGTATGAGTTTAAAAGAAATAGCCAACAGAGATGATGTTTCAGACAACTATGTTGGGCAGATGATATTTAAGAGTTTTGCTTTATGTGGTATAGGAAATAATGATAAGCCTTATTTAATTAGGTAATGGTTGACTTTTTTTTCTAGAGAGATTATGTTTAACAAAATTAAAGAGAGGTATTTAATGAGTGTGTATCAGCAATTATTTGATGCGTTACAAAATTCTAATCTGACTTTAGTTAAGGCTATTGTGGAGAAGGACGTTGATACATGCGTAAATGCAAAGGATAGCTTTGGCATGACAGCCTTAATGTATGTTGCGGCGCTGGGTGATCAGGAGATGTGTCAATATTTGCTGGATAGAGGCGCCGAGGTTGATGCTCAAGATTCTCTGGGCTGGACAGCATTGATGCATGCAGCGTATAATAATTGTGTTGGAGTGATTCCTGTGTTTAAGAGTGTAAACGCGAATACACAGCTTAAAAATGAAGACAGGGACAATGCGTGGTCAATTGCGTATTTTTCAGGTCATAAGCGTTTTGCTGACGCTGTATCAAACAAGTCTTTTAAAAGGACTAGAACTTTAAAGCTTTAATTTCTTTACTGTTTTCTTGATTGAACTATTACTCTCTTGTTTCATCGCTTTTTCTATTAGCTGAGCTAAGTCTTTTTGGGTATTTCTATAGTCAAATTGTTGGATGACATCTTGTCTTGCTTGCTGGCCAAGAGTTGTTCTTTTTTCATGATCTCTATAAAGCTCTGTAATTGCATTTGCTAGAGAAGTTGAATCTTGCTCTGGAACGATAACGCCGTTTCTTTGATCTTTTACAAATTCTTTTAAGCCCCCTGCATCAGTCACAATACTCGGCACACAACCAGCCGCCATTTCCAACATGGATCTTGAAACTGAATCTGTAGTTTTAGATATTTTTTTATCACCAACATGAATGGCAGGAAGTATATGAAGATCTGTATCTTGAATAATGTTTATAACGTCTTCTCTTTTTACAAATCCATGGATGGTTATCTTATCTTGTAAACCATGTTGTTCAATTAGTTTTTGCAGGTTTTCTCGTTCTGCTCCATCACCGTAGATATTTAATTCACACGAGATATCGGGCGGTAGCATAGAGATAGATTCGATAAGATAATCTAGTCCTTTGACTTTTTCTAAACGCGCGATGGATGCTATTTTAATATGAGCTTTATGTTCGTTGTCAACTGGCTTGGGTTTGTATAAATCAGTGTCTATGCCTCTATAAACAACTGGTATATTACGGTTATGATTGCCAAGTTTAAGATTGAACATATCTAAAGCATTCTGAGAGTCTGCCATGATCATACTGGCTTTTTGGAATCTGTATTTTACTTCTTCAGGTGGTAAGAAGTTTGTGTCGTTATTGTGGCCCATAGCAATCCATGTTGTTTCTCCTTTTAGTATGGATGCGTAGTCAGCGATTGTTGGTCCGTTGCCAAATGTCTGTGCATATAAAACATCTATTTCTTCACTCATTGTTGAAGATACTACAAAGGCTTTTAAGAAATGTGCGCAATGTTTTTCTGCAGTTAGAAAGTCTCCAGAACGATTTTGTATATTATCTTTTAGAGTTTCTAGAGCTTTAATGAATTGAGGGTTTTTATTATTTTTTTGTATAGCCCTTAAAATAATATCAGAGCTATCCTGTTTAGTGAGCATGCTTGATAGAACGGCCTTCAGTTGATCTGGTTGTTTCTTTATGTTGTCTAATGCGCTTAAGAAATCAGAAGCATGGAATGTATTTAGATTAACTTCAGGTAAAAAAATGATTGGATCATCTACACCAAGCTCTTTGGCTCTTTGACTATGTTTTGCAGCATCAAGTTCTCCATAACTGGAATAGAGCTGTACTTCATATCCCATACTCTTTAAAGCTCTTACCTCTAGACTTGTATAAAACTCTGTTGGTTTATCTAGTGGGTGAGGGAATGTACCTGCAATAATTGCTATTTTTTTATTAAAAGCCATAAACTTGTATCCTATCATTTTTTACACAATGCTATATGTAAAAAGTTAACATTTTGAAAAGCTAAGGATGATTTATCTTTTGTTAATGAAAAAAAGCTATATTCATTTTATGAAAACAAGTGGGGATGATGATAATACGGTCTTGCTGTCTCTCGAAGATATAAAGAATATCTGGCTCGAGATAGGCACTTTTGTGCCATATCCAGACGTTTTAGAATTTTATGTTGAACAGAAATCTACACAAGAAAACTGGCCAGATGACGTGAAAGTATCTGCGATGGATATTGCTTCAAAAATTAAACGTTTTGATAAATCTACAGGTCTTCAAAAGCCGGACTATTTTGTTTTTAATCGTCAATTGATCGAAGAATATATTTCTTTTCAGGAAAAGAATAATGATGTTCTTGAAAAACTAGAAGCTGTTAGGTATTGGGGTGATATTGTCAATATGGGCGGTATTAACATTGCCCTATCTTTAGATACAGACTTTGCTATTGATGAAGATAAATCTGTGCAGGGTATTGAACGTGCCAATAAGTTTATTCGTCTTGTAACAGAGGTTATACAGTTGCGTTTAAAAGAAGTTGAGGGTGTTAATAACATTTCTTTGTACCGGGAGGGTGGCGATGAAATAGGTGGTTATCTTTTGACAAATGAGCGCTGTGATATGGAGGCATTAGAAAAAGCTGTGGAGCAGATTAATGAGGATGTAGAGTCTATTGCTAGACAGTTACAACTTAGTAATATTGTTCATAGAAAAAATCCAGATAGACCAGAGTGCATGGGAGGAGGCTTTGTATCTGCATGTGCTCGTGCAGACTTTGTTCATTTAGGGAGGTCACAAGTGCGACTTGAAAAAGAAGTTGAGAAGAAAAAGAAAGAGATGTCTCAACAACGCCTTCAAGACTCTGGCAATCAGATGATCAGAAAAATTCCTCAGGAAATGATCCAGAATATTAGTAACATATTCTATCAAATTGTAGCGGATAAACAGCTTAAGATTGATGATGCTTATGATGTACCATTGCAGATGGATAGTGAGGCACTTAAAGGGCATGTTATTCCTGGTAAGGCGCGTCATCTTTTCATTGAAGAGTTATTAAACAGACACCCTGATCATCAGCACTTAAATGCTTTTTTTGATCAGCTGCTCCAATCTTATAATCAGAATAGTCAAACGGGTGTATATAATTTAACGGACGCAGATACCGCAATTATGTTGGCGAGCAAGAACTATCAAGGTAATGGTTATTTTATTATTGCTCAACAGACCAATTTTACAGGCATTAATCAAAAATTTGGTCACGAGTTTTGCGATCGCTTTTTTGAGCAGCTATCTGGAAGAATGAAAGAGGTTCTAGATGAACTACATCAAACGGGCCAATTAAAAGGTGAGTTTGGTATGTTTAATATTGAGGTTCACAATATCGTAACAAAAAATAGTGTAGCAATCATCTTACAGGCGCCTGATCAAGAGAGCGTTATTCAGATAATAGAGATGTTAAACGAAGACGCGGCTAAGCTTATCAAAAAGCAGGAGTTGGACAAGCTAGATAATCTTAATGATCCTTCTCGAAAAGGTGTGTTTGTATCTTTTGGTGTGCAGGCTATACCACAGAGTGTATTCCATCCAGGTATAGCAAAAAAGATTAAAGCGGATACAAAAGAGCAGGCAGAGAAGAATGAAAAAGCCAATGTTGTATTTAACCCAAAGCTAGCCTTTGGTAAAGAAACAACATGTAAACAAATTGAAAAGAAAAGTAATAAATATGAACGACGAGCACGACATGGATATAGAAGGTAAGGTGTCTATACTGTATCACTCACCATGTTTAGATGGCTCTCTTTCTGCATGGGCGGCTTACCAGTACTTTCAAGATAATGCGTCTTATATTCCTGTTGGCCATGATGGCAGTGGAGACGGTTCTTTGTTATTAGAAAAAAAAGATGAAACATTATACTTTTTGGATTATGCCCCTTCGCTAGAAGGCTTACAAACTTTGTTAGATAATGGGTGTAATGTTCATATTCTAGATCATCATGTTTCAGCTTATAAATCATTGTTAGAAATAGAGCATCCTAACCTGGTTAAAATGTTTGATCTTAAAAAGTCAGGCGCAGGTTTGAGTTGGGATTATTTTTTGAAAAAAGAGCGTCCTCTTATAATTGATATTATTGAAGCCATAGATCTATCGAATGTAGACTTTTTTGAAACACCTGAGCAATTCTTTAGTGTTGCTGCATATTGCGATGCATTGCCTCTGGATAATATTCATGTGTTTGATGACATTTATAAAACAATAGAAGATTTTGAGAAAGCCGGCTCAGTACATCGCAATAAAAATTTATTGAAGATCACGGAAGATTCTCAGGGCCTTAAGATAGTTTCTTTTGGCGATAAAGTTGAAGCATCTTTCCTGAATGTAGATCTTTATCAGCACAGCAGAGAATTGGTTCCTTATATTCGAGAGAAGACAGGAATAGATATTGTTTTCATGTGGTGTGTTGATGGAGAAAATTCTGTTCGCCTTAATATCCATTCGGCGGCAAAACCAACAGCTCAAGAGATTTTAAAACTTATCAAAGAAAAAACAGGCTGTTTAGGGGGAGGGCATGAGTACTCAACGGTTGCACGGATGAATGAGACTCAATTTGATGTGCTTAAACAGTTTTTAAATTATGTAAGTTCTTGATCTCCGAACTCAAAAATGCGCTCCAGAGACAAATGCTCTATTTGGCTCTCTTTTCTTGGTCTCAGCAGTTCGACGGAATTTTTGTATGTGGAAACGACCGCTGTGTGCGGGGCTTTAGGGTGGTTTTTCTTTGTTTGGAAAATACAGAGAAGTAAATGGCTGGTTATTCTAGAAACGAACCAGAGATCGGTTTTGTTTGTCATTCATTGTTCCTTTTTGATTGTCTGAAAACAAAAAAAATGTAAAAATCCACAGCAATGAAAAAATATATTCTTATGCTTTTGATTCTATTGCTTGCATTGCCAATGTTAACGCCTTGGTTGCCGCATAGCTTTACGCATGATTTCCATCATTATCAAATGGAACATCATGTACAAAATGAAGCAGGACACAGCCACACGACGGTAAAAGGATTATCTCAAGATGAAGACCATGCGTTTCATATTGATGTTTTAACGTATTTTGATGACTACCTTCATGTTGATTTGTTAAATGCGACACAAGTTTCTTTTGATGCCCCACAAGATACGTTTCAAGATTTAGACTATGTTGTTCCAACATTTCTTGAAAATGACAAGGGATATGTAACGGCCTTTTATACGATTTCCGCACCGCCAGATTATCAAGATCGGCGAGTAGGAAAAACGTCCCTCTATCTATCAACACAGAGACTTCGGATTTAAAGACATCTTTTATCCGAGGCTTTTTGATGCCTCCATTTTAATTAATAAAAAAAGCAACTTCTATAGAAATGGAGAATAAATATGTTGCAAATATTAAATGTAAAAACAACAAAAGACCGCCTGTATATGCTTATAGGTTTATCTTTAATGTTGATCGGACTATTTGGTATTCCAGAGGCTCTTGCTCATGGAATTACAACAGGTGATAAAGGGTATGTCTCTCAGATAACGGGGGTACAGCCAATACCGTTTATTTACCTTGGTGCAAAGCACATGATGACAGGATATGACCACCTGTTATTCTTATTAGGTGTTATCTTTTTCCTTTATCGTTTAAAGGATGTAACACTTTATGTGACTTTGTTTGCTGTGGGGCATGTGGTGACACTGCTTTCTGGCGTTTTAATGGAGATCAGCATTAGTGCCTATATCATTGATGCCATCATTGGTTTCTCAGTCGTCTATAAAGCACTTGATAATATGGGTGCGTTCCAAAGATGGTTCGGATTTCAACCTGATACAAAGATTGCCACATTTGGTTTCGGTCTTATTCACGGTTTTGGTTTAGCGACTAAAATCCTTGAATATGATATGTCACCTGATGGGCTTCTGGCGAATTTGATTTACTTCAACATCGGTGTTGAAATTGGTCAAATTCTGGCTTTGGTTGTGATCTTGATTGCTATTACATATTGGAGAAAAACAAACAGTTTCATGAAGCAAGCCTATAGTGCGAATGCCTTTATGATGATGTTAGGCTTCTTGCTTATGTTCTATCAAATCACAGGCTATATCGTTCAATAATTTTAAAATAAGGAGATTAAATCATGTATAACTCAAATACACCTACGAACGAAGATTTACCATCAACAGGTAAATTAATTAAATCAACTATCATCGCCGTAATTGTGGCTGGTATTTTACTTATAACTGTTGTCATGCCATCTGAATATGGTATTGATCCTACAGGTATGGGGCAAGTGCTAGGCTTGACTGAGATGGGAGATATAAAAACATCATTAGCGGAAGAAGCGGCAGCAGATGCAATTGCTCATGCTCCATCTGCTCTTGATGAAATTGAGATTGAATTGGAGGTTGAAGCTGAGGCTATTCCTTCTCAATCATCTCAAGGCGGTCATCGTCACGGCAGTGGTAGTTACCATCATCATTAAACAGGAGGAGAATAGAGATGAAAAAATTTCTAAAACCAGAAATACTTGTTCCTTTATTAATTGTTGTAGCTGTATTAGCACTCGTTGTATATAGTGGATCTGGAGGTGATATGTCACTTGGCGGACATACTCACGGTGGCAGTACCCATACACATTAATAAAAGGAAATAAAGATGATTTTTACCGCGTTTAAAGCCATTGTGGCAACATCCGTTATTGTTTTTGCTTCATGGTTAGCGGGTAAAAAACCAGAGTTGGCGGGGTTTATAACAGCCCTGCCACTTGTTTCTATTATAGCAATAGCTTTCGCTTACACTCAGCATGGAGATGTAAGTAATACAGCGCAATATGCGCGTAGTATCATTATAGCCGTACCAATATCATGGTTGTTTTTTGTACCATTCTTTTTTATAGAAAAATTCAATATGAATTTCTGGCTAAGCTGGTCAATAGGTCTTGTACTTTTAATTGCGGGATATTACATCCATCAATGGATTCTCAAATTGTTTTAAACATATAAACAAAAGTTATTCCTCGAACTCAAAAATGCGCTCCAGAGACAAATGCGATATTTGGCTCTTTTTTCTTAGTCTCTGTAGTTCGACGGAATTTTTTTATGTGGAAATGACCGCTGTGTGCGGGGCTTTGGGGCGTTTTTTATTTTTTAGGGAAGTAAAAAAATGTAAATGGCTGGGTATTCTAGAAACGAACCAGAGATGATGATTGTGATTTGGTTTTATATTTCTTTTATTAGCGGCGCATTTCGCCGCATTATTTTATTTTATTAAACCATAGAATATGTTATAGTTTAAGGGTGTTGTTAATTGCGGCGCCTTTCGCCGCAATTGTTGGCCAATAAAAACCATAGGCTGAATGAGAATATTATGACAAAAAAGAAACAACAATCAATTCATGAATTAGTGCCTTATGGGTTACTGGCGTCTCGAAAATGGCTCAAAGAACGGGGGGTGAAAAGGCATACTTTAGATAATTGGGTAAAGAGTGGACAGCTAGTTTCTATTTACCACGGGGTATATACACAGCCCCATGCGAAAATAACATGGGAAGGGATTGTTTGTTCTCTACAAAGAATGGGTATAGGGCTGTTCCCTGGTGGTATAACGGTTTTTCATTTAAATGGAGACGGACATTTTTTGGAAATGAAAAAGCAGAAGATTGTATATTTATATGGGCACTCTAAGTTACCAAATTGGGTGAATACGGTTTTAGCAGACATCAAATTTGTTCAGCGCGATGATAGGAAGATAAATTATAACTCAGGCTATGTTAATCATAAATATAAAGCAAAACACAAGATGGTTCTCAATAATGACCCATTGGATTATGGGTTTAGAACTGAAGTGCCGTGGTGGGGATCTGATGATTGGCCTTTGACAGTTTCGACTAAAGAACGAGCGTTGTTCGAAGTGCTTTTGGATGTTCCGAATAATATATCTTTTGAATATGTGGATACTCTTATGCAGGGGTTAGTAAGTCTTTCTCCCCGTCGATTAAATAAATTATTGGAAGCCTGTCAAAGTATAAAGGTTCGTCGTTTATTTCTGTGGTTCTCGGAGCGACATAATCATGTGTGGTTGAAGAAAATAGATATGGATAAATTTAGCATGCAGAATGGTGAGCTTGGCCATGGCAAAAGAATGTTAGTTAAAGGCGGAAGACTGGACTCTAAATATCTTATTACTGTTCCTGAGGAAATGAAATGATTGAAAGCACGTATTACTACAGACAAGTTGAATTGTTGTTGAAGATCTTGCCATTGGTGGCTCAGGAAGAGTGCTTTGCTTTAAAAGGAGGGACGGCAATTAATTTATTTATAAGAGATTTACCTCGTTTGTCCGTTGATATTGACTTGGTTTATTTGCCTTTGGAGAGCCGGGGTGATGCTCTTGTTAATGCAAATGAGGCTTTGAACAGAATTATAGAACGAGTAGAAAAGATTAATGCCAAAGCATTTCACACTAAGCTAGAAGATTCTTCTTTGAGAATTATAATTCAACAAAATGATGTTTCTATTAAATTAGAACTATCGCCAGTTATGAGGGGTGTTGTTTTCCCACCAGAAAACAGAGAAGTGAGAGAGAGTGTTGAAGATGAGTTTGGTTATGTGGAGATGTTGGTTACATCATTTGAAGATTTATACGCGGGAAAAATGTGCGCAGCTTTAGACCGACAACATCCTAGAGATTTATACGACATTAAAACATTGTTAGAGAATGAAGGTTTGAGTGATCGTTTAAGAAAAACATTTTTGGTTTATTTGATTAGCCACCATCGTCCTATTTCTGAAGTTCTATTTCCGAAGTTGAAAACAAATATTCGAGATAAGTATAATGCAGAATTTGAAAATATGAGTAAAGATGAGGTTAGTATTGAAGAGTTAGAAGCTACTTTTTATGGGCTTGTTCATCAAATACATGATGGTTTAAGTGATGATGAAAAAGCATTTTTGCTTTCATTTAAGGGGCGAAACCCTGATTGGTCATTGTTAGGCTTGAATGGTGTTCAAGATTTGCCAGCAGTAAAATGGAAGCTAATTAATTTGAATAAAATGTCAGATGAAAGTCATCAGCTAGCTCTTGATAGCTTGAAATCACGTCTTTTGAATGGGGGGTAGTAAATGCTTTGAAGATTCAATTTTAATTAGGGAGCTTTAGATTGCTTGAGATAATTTTGCCGAACTCAAAAATGTGCTTCAGAGACAAATGCGATATTTGGCTCTTTTTTCTTGGTCTCAGCAGTTCGACGGAATTTTTATATGTGGAAATGACCGCTGTGTGCGGGGCTTTGGGGTGGTTTTTCTTTGTTTGGAAAATACAGAGAAGTAAATGGCTGGTTATTCTAGAAACGAACCAGAGATCGGTTTTGTTTGTTATTCATTGTTCCTTTTTTGATTGTCTGAAAACATAAAAAATGTAAAAATCCACAGCAATGAAAAAATATATTCTTATGCTTTTGATTCTATTGCTTGCATTGCCAATGTTAACGCCTTGGTTACCGCATAGCTTTACGCATGATTTCCATCATTATCAAATGGAGCATCATGTACAAAATGAAGCAGGACACAGCCACACGACGGTAAAAGGATTATCTCAAGATGAAAACCATGCGTTTCATATTGATGTTTTAACGTATTTTGATGATTACCTTCATGTTGATTTGTTAAATGCGACACAAGTTTCTTTTGATGCCCCACAAGATACGTTTCAAGATTTAGACTATGTTGTTCCGACATTCCTTGAAAATAACAAGGGGTATGTAACGGCCTTTTATAAGATTTCTGCACCGCCAGATTATCAAGATCGGCGAGTAGAAAAAACGTCCCTCTATCTATCAACACAGAGACTTCGGATTTAAAGACATTTTTTATCCGAGGCTTTTTGATGCCTCCATTTTAGTTAATAAAAAAAGCAACTTCTATAGAAATGGAGAATAAATATGTTGCAAATATTAAATGTAAAAACAACAAAAGACCGCCTGTATATGCTTATAGGTTTATCTTTAATGTTGATCGGACTATTTGGTATTCCAGAGGCTCTTGCTCATGGAATTACAACAGGTGATAAAGGGTATGTCTCTCAGATAACGGGGGTACAGCCAATACCGTTTATTTACCTTGGTGCAAAGCACATGATGACAGGATATGACCACCTGTTATTCTTATTAGGTGTTATCTTTTTCCTTTATCGTTTAAAGGATGTAACACTTTATGTGACTTTGTTTGCTGTGGGGCATGTGGTGACACTGCTTTCTGGCGTTTTAATGGAGATCAGCATTAGTGCCTATATCATTGATGCCATCATTGGTTTCTCAGTCGTCTATAAAGCACTTGATAATATGGGTGCGTTCCAAAGATGGTTCGGATTTCAACCTGATACAAAGATTGCCACATTTGGTTTCGGTCTTATTCACGGTTTTGGTTTAGCGACTAAAATCCTTGAATATGATATGTCACCTGATGGGCTTCTGGCGAATTTGATTTACTTCAACATCGGTGTTGAAATTGGTCAAATTCTGGCTTTGGTTGTGATCTTGATTGCTATTACATATTGGAGAAAAACAAACAGTTTCATGAAGCAAGCCTATAGTGCGAATGCCTTTATGATGATGTTAGGCTTCTTGCTTATGTTCTATCAAATCACAGGCTATATCGTTCAATAATTTTAAAATAAGGAGATTAAATCATGTATAACTCAAATACACCTACGAACGAAGATTTACCATCAACAGGTAAATTAATTAAATCAACTATCATCGCCGTAATTGTGGCTGGTATTTTACTTATAACTGTTGTCATGCCATCTGAATATGGTATTGATCCTACAGGTATGGGGCAAGTGCTAGGCTTGACTGAGATGGGAGATATAAAAACATCATTAGCGGAAGAAGCGGCAGCAGATGCAATTGCTCATGCTCCATCTGCTCTTGATGAAATTGAGATTGAATTGGAGGTTGAAGCTGAGGCTATTCCTTCTCAATCATCTCAAGGCGGTCATCGTCACGGCAGTGGTAGTTACCATCATCATTAAACAGGAGGAGAATAGAGATGAAAAAATTTCTAAAACCAGAAATACTTGTTCCTTTATTAATTGTTGTAGCTGTATTAGCACTCGTTGTATATAGTGGATCTGGAGGTGATATGTCACTTGGCGGACATACTCACGGTGGCAGTACCCATACACATTAATAAAAGGAAATAAAGATGATTTTTACCGCGTTTAAAGCCATTGTGGCAACATCCGTTATTGTTTTTGCTTCATGGTTAGCGGGTAAAAAACCAGAGTTGGCGGGGTTTATAACAGCCCTGCCACTTGTTTCTATTATAGCAATAGCTTTCGCTTACACTCAGCATGGAGATGTAAGTAATACAGCGCAATATGCGCGTAGTATCATTATAGCCGTACCAATATCATGGTTGTTTTTTGTACCATTCTTTTTTATAGAAAAATTCAATATGAATTTCTGGCTAAGCTGGTCAATAGGTCTTGTACTTTTAATTGCGGGATATTACATCCATCAATGGATTCTCAAATTGTTTTAAACATATAAACAAAAGTTATTCCTCGAACTCAAAAATGCGCTCCAGAGACAAATGCGATATTTGGCTCTTTTTTCTTAGTCTCTGTAGTTCGACGGAATTTTTTTATGTGGAAATGACCGCTGTGTGCGGGGCTTTGGGGCGTTTTTTATTTTTTAGGGAAGTAAAAAAATGTAAATGGCTGGGGTACCTGGATTCGAACCAGGGATCACGATACCAAAAACCGATGCCTTACCGCTTGGCCATACCCCAGCATTTCAAACGTGATAAAAAATACCACTGAAACGAAGAGAAACATACACATAATAATTTAACTTTGCAAGCCCTTAATCAAATAAAAACGCTGGAAATTTGAAAATAGGGAAGGCATACTAGAAAAGTCAGTTCTGACACTTCTTAATGATTCTATTTTTGATCGAGAATATTAATGCTTTCTGTGAAGAAAAAACAAAAACTAAACCATGCCTTAGAGTTGCTTAATCTGTATATGGATAAGCGCTTGGCTTCTGGTTATGGAGCAAGTTTAACACATAAGCAAAGAAAAGATTTATTTGCTCTGTGTGATGCTTTAGATCGCAAAATTTTATCTCATTGCAAGCCAGATGATCGCTGTCATGGAACACTCGAAGAAATACGGGAAAAAGTTATTCTTGCAAATCAGATAAGCACTGAAATGTGGAATGCAAATAAAAGAGATGTATTTAAAAATGTTTTGCAAGAAACTGTTGCGACTGTTCCTGAGAAAGTACAACGTTCAAAATGGGATAAAACCTCTTTTTTTACAGGTATGTCAACAGGTGTCGCTGTTGCTTTTTGTGCGACTATTTGGCTTAACACATTACCAGTATCATCTGCTCTAGAGAGTTTTAGTGAAGAGACAGTTGCTCTTTTTGCTGAACAAGAAGTCGATCGATTATTGGGAATAACAAATAAGCCACAAGAGGGCGTTTATGTTTTTGATAGTATTACAGCCAAAGCATTGCAGGCGGAATATAATACAAAGAACATAGATTGGCAGGCTGTTAAAGCGCATAATTATGAGGATACGAAAGACTTCTTTGTTTCATTTTTTGATAAAAACTATATAGCTGATGCGGAAAAACGCGTTGATAATATCGGTGTCGACTTAGACTTACCGCTTTTCTTGCAAGCGCTTAATCAGAAGGCAATAGAGGGGTCTATTAAGGCGCAATTTGATTTGGGAATGGCTTATGTAAGAGCGTCTGAAGAAGATATATGGCGCTCTGTTGAAACAGCAGAGTTTTGGTTAAAACAGGCGGCCAATAATGAACATGCTGCTGCGCAATATAATTTAGCTGTTTTGTATCAACAAGGTTTGATTAAAGACGTGGAAATTCAAGAAATTGTACATTTATATGATAAAGCAGCTCAAAAAAATTATCCTCAAGCCTTATTCAATTTAGGTCTCGCTTATATGAATGGATACGGCGTTGAAACAGACTATAAAGAGGCGATTGATTACTTTAAACAAGCGTATGATGAGGGTGTTTATAAATCGGCTTATATCTTAGGAAAACTCTATGAAACAGGGGTTTTGAAATTTGGTGAAGCGGATAAAGAACAGGCTATTTTTTGGTATAAAAAAGCGTTTGAAAATGGTGTTGATCAAGCGGAAAAAGCACTTGATGATATACTGAAATCAAGCTCAAAAAAAGCGCCGAAAATTAAAATTAGACGCGGTTAATTCACTAAAAGTTAAAGAGTTTATTGTACAATGACCCTAGAATTAAAGAGGGTTAATTGATGTCATGATTATTCTTGCAGCACAAACATTAGGAAGTTTTTCAAAGCCTGATCCGCGTGATTTATCACGGAGGCGAGCATTTCATTTTTCACTTGGTTTTAAGGTGTCTGATACAGAGGATATGTTGGATATTGTATTATGTAGAACAGATCATAAGAAGGTAGAAAATCTTCGCCATGATTTTAAACAAGATAGAATGTATGCTTTGATGAATAACGCTTACAGTCAAGCGTCGCATTCCCAAGCACACCATATCGCAGGAGAGATTCACAAAGTTCATATATTAGGACAAGTTCATATTTCTGATAAAAAAACATATATAATGCAAGCGGTTAAAGATTTCCTAGATCTATCAAGAGGGGTTTCGTTTTTGAAAGAGCAGGCCGTTACTGTTGATGATTTGTTGCAGCAAAAACCGAAAGCAATAGAGCAGTTTTCTGACTTGGCAAGCGACTATATTAAGCATTTGAGTGTGGATGAAATGATTTGGATTATGCGTGAAACAGACCCTAATAATGCTGCACGCTATGCAAACTCTCATGTAAGTACATATCGGCATAAAGAGGGGAAAGACGTATTTCCTGATCAGGCGAAGAAGCCATGTAATGACCCAACAATACGCACTAATAGAAAAAAGGCATCTACTTTTTCTGGATGATTGAGTTATAAAAAAACGCCGTAACTAAAGATTGCGACGCTTTTTATAAATTAGAATTTATCGTGTAATTTACTTAACTTTATTCTTCTCAATGCCTTGCTTAACAGCTTTTACAGCAGCATTCGTAGCTTCAGAAACTTTCTTTGCAGTCAAACGCGCATGCTTTTCTGCTGTACCGCTTGTAAAGTAAGATTTTACAGTCTGAGCAGCGCGAATGGTTTGTGCTTTTGCAAAAGCGAGGGCAAGTTGTGTTTTCTCGTGTTTCCATGTCCATACAACACCATTTTTGATTTTAACAGCACCTGTTTGAATTAAGCTAGCAGCTGTATTAAACGCTTTTTGTACTTGTTCTTGGCGGTCACTCATTATTTTCTCCTTATATTAGAAATAGAACCAAATTTATTATAAAAAGGTTATACTAAAAACCAGCAATTATGTCAATACAAAAGGATTACATTTCAGAATAATTTGGCCCGCCACTACCTTCTGGAACTGTCCAATTAATGTTTTGTGCAGGGTCTTTGATATCGCATGTTTTACAATGAACACAATTTTGAGCGTTGATTTGAAATTTTTGAGTACCATTCTCTTCAATGACCTCGTAAACGCCAGCAGGGCAATAGCGCTGCGCGGGCTCACCATATAGCGGTAAATTCTTCTCAATTGGAATTGAGGGGTCTTTTAAACGAAGATGCGCAGGTTGGTTTTCTTCATGGTTTGTATTGGAAATAAACACAGAAGAGAGGCGATCAAATGTGATTTGCCCATCTGGTGTTGGATAAGAGATTGTTTTAGCGTCTTGGATAGAGGTAAGTTGATCGTGGTCAGCATGATTTTTAAAAGTCCAAGGTGCATGCCCTCTTAAGAGATAGGTATCCATCGCCGAATAGAAAAGACCAAAGAATAAACCTTTATGAAAGCTTGGGCGAATATTACGTACAGAATAGAGTTCTTTATAAAGCCAGCTTTCTTTGAATTTTTGAGAATAGCTTGTTGCTTCAACATCTATTGTTTCTGATGTTAAAAGCTCAAAAACAGCTTCGGCAGCGAGCATACCAGATTTCATTGCTGTGTGATTTCCTTTAATCTTTGGCACATTTAGAAAACCAGCGGTATCACCAACTAATAAACCACCAGGAAAGGTGAGTTTTGGTAAAGATTGAAATCCGCCTTCTGAAAGAGCGCGTGCGCCGTATGAAATTCTTTTTCCCCCCTCTAGATATTTTTTAATAGAAGGGTGTGTTTTATAGCGTTGCATCTCTTCAAAAGGGGATAAGTATGGGTTCTTGTAATCAAGGCCAACCACAAAACCAATTGATATTTTGTTGTCTTCCATATGGTAGAGCCATGAGCCTCCATATGTTTCGCGATCCATAGGCCATCCAACGGTATGAATGATTTTACCTTCTTCGTGAAGTTCTGGTTTGATCTCCCAAATTTCTTTAATACCTAATCCATAGGTTTGAGGGTCACAGTCTTTGCGTAAGTCAAAACGTTCAAAGAGTTGCTTTGTGAGAGAGCCGCGACATCCTTCTGCAAAAATTGTTTGGCGTGCATGAAGCTCCATTCCTGGTTGGAAAGAAGGAAGCTTTTCTCCGTCTTTACCAATACCAAAATCACCTGTTGCAACGCCTTTTACGCGACCGTCTTCATGATATAGAATTTCAGAAGCCGCAAAGCCAGGGTATATTTCAATGCCCATGGCTTCAGCTTGTTCTGCCATCCAACGACACACCATGCCCATAGAAACAATATAATTGCCATGGTTTTTCATTTGAGGAGGTGTTGGTAATGTATATGCACTTTTCTCTGTCAGGAATAAAAAGGAATCTTTTTTTGCTTCACATTTAATAGGTGCGCCTTTTTCTTTCCAATCAGGAAGTAGTTCATCTAAGGCGCGTGTTTCTAAAACAGCACCAGATAAGATATGTGCACCAATTTCAGAGCCTTTTTCTAAGACACAAATTGTCAGTTCTTGATTGTTTTGATCGGCAAGCTGCTTTAGGCGAATAGCTGTTGCAAGCCCTGAAGGCCCGCCGCCAACGATAACGACATCAAGTTCCATTGCATCGCGTTCAACAGTGTCTTGTGTGTGTGTAGTTTGTGCTTCAGTCATGGCTATACCTGCCTATCTATTATAATTGTGGTTTGTAATTTGATTCTTTTTATTTTATAAGAATAATACACCACAGAAAATAGATTGGCAAAATGTTGATTCAAAAAGAGAAACTAATAGAAACCTTACAATGGTTAGATGCAATAGGTGTTGATGAACCGATTGTGGAAGATCCTTTTGATAAAACAGTTTCACTTGAGCAACTATTACACAAATCCCAAGAAGAGCCAGCCTCAAAAAAACAAGCGCCAACTAAATCTAAGAGAACACAGTCATCGACCGCTGTTATAGAAGCAAAAAAAGCAGCGGCAGATTGCACGACATTAGATGAGTTAAGGGCTGCTTTAGAATCATTTGAAGGATGTCCTTTGAAAGCGACTGCAACGAATTTGGTATTTTCAGACGGTAATCCAGAAGCTGGTATTATGGTGATTGGAGAAGCCCCTGGTGCAGATGAAGATCGCGAAGGAATTCCTTTTTCTGGAGATATCGGACAATTTTTTGCAAAGATGCTGTCATATATAGGGTTGAAAAGTTCAGATGATTATTATCTAACGAATATTATTAACTGGCGTCCGCCAGGCAATAGAACGCCGTCAGACTCAGAATTAGAGATGTTAGAACCTTTCTTGAAACGTCACATCGAGCTTGTTAATCCAAAGATTTTGATATTTGTAGGAGGACTTGTTGCTAAAACTCTTTTGAATGAAAGTCATGGGATTACAAAATTAAGAGGGAAATGGCATGATTACAAGCAAGATGGGATGGAAGCCTCTATTCCTGCATATGCTGTATTTCATCCAGCTTATTTATTAAGACAGCCAATGCAAAAGAAAAAAGCATGGGCGGATTTACTTGATATTAAAAAGAAGGCAGCAGAGCTTAAAATTCTATGATGTTTTTTACTTCAATTTTAAAACAAGCGGTGATTGGATGTTTGGCAGTTTTCTTTTTATCTGCCTTTACAGTTATTCCACAAAAAAAACCGTTTACCGTGACGTCAACATCTATTGATTTGAATGATCGCACGGAATTAAGTGATGAGAATTTACGTCTTTACGTTGAAATATTTCAATTGCAAGAATATACACATTGGCGTGATGCAGATATTTTGATTAAAAAATTATCCGATAATCGTTTGATGCCTTATGTTTTATTTCAAAGATATTTACACCCAACTAGCTATAGATCATCTTACACAGAGTTGGAATCATGGCTAAAACATTATAGATCTTATGCGGGAGCAGGTGAGATATACCAATTGGCCGTTGCAAGAAAGCCCGCATCAGCCAAAGCCCCTTTAAAGCCCATATATGAAAGAGGCTTTGTGCCCAAGACTCCTTTTTTTGAACAAGATAAGAAGACATATAGGCGTAGTAAATCGCGCTCTGGTCAGGCTATTAAAAGAGCCGTTTTAAATGATTTAAAATGTTGTGGAGCAGCAACAAAAGCATTAGGGCGTTTAAGCACAAAAGATGCACAAAAACACTTAAATACAGTTGAAATTGATACATTAAAAGGTCATATCGCTAAGACATATTTATATTTAAATTATCCTGAAAAGGCTTATAAAACAGCTTCAGAAGCAGTTGACAGATCAGATGCAAAAGCACCCTTTGCGGCATGGGTCGCGGGGCTTGCTGCTTGGCGTTTAGAAAAGTTTGAAGAAGCTGCTAAATATTTTGAAATATCAGCTTTATCAGAATATGTTTCACCAGAAAAGACGGCAGCAAGTGCTTATTGGACTTCACGTGCTTTTTTAAGAACAAGACAGCCAGAAAAGGTTAATTACTGGCTATCACAGGCCGCAACTGAGCCGCGTACTTTTTATGGATTGGTTGCTAGAAGAGCTTTGGGCTGGCATTTTGCGGATTTGGAATGGCGCTTACCTGTATTTAAAGAAACTCATTTAACAAAAATTAAAAATGATAAATATGGGTTCAGGGCGTATCTTTTATTAAAGGTAGGTCAGCGTGTTTTAGCAGAGCAGGAATTGATGAAAATTAATCCTAAAAAAGATACAGAGATGGAAGAGGCGCTCTTGGCATTTGCGGCTTATCATAAATTACCTGCATTATTATATCGTATGTCGACATCTATTAAGGATGAAGATGATAATTATTATAACGCCGCCCTGTATCCTCAAGGGGCATGGGAAGAATATAATGACCATGCTGTTGATGAAGCTTTGATTCATGGGTTTATAAGGCAAGAATCTCGTTTTGATCCTCATGCGCGTTCTCATATTGGAGCAAGTGGCTTGATGCAAATTATGCCCTCTACAGCAGAATTTATGACAGGTGAAAAAGTGAATGGAAAAAACAGATATAAGCTTTTGCACCCTGATCGCAATGTCGATATCGGTTCGAAATATATTAAGTGGTTGTTGGGCTTAGATATTATTGAGAATAACTTATTTAAAATGGTGGTTTCTTATAATGCTGGACAAGGGAATATGGCGCGTTGGTGGAAGAATATAGACTCTGAAGATGATCCCTTGCTTTTTATTGAATCGATCCCTGTTGCAGAAACACGTCATTTTGTTGAAAAAGTCATGGCCAATTTCTGGCTGTATCGTATTTCTTTTGGACAAGATACACCGTCGTTAACACAGGTTGCAAAAGGGGAATGGCCTCTTTACAAATCATTGGACGAGTAATAAGATCAGCGTAAATAAACAGATTATTTTTTAGAAAGACATGTAATGAAAACTGTAAATGATATCCGTCATACTTTTTTAAATTTCTTTGAAGGCAAAGGGCATGAGATTGTGCGTTCAAGTTCTTTAGTACCTCACAATGATCCAACTTTGATGTTTACAAATGCAGGGATGGTTCAATTCAAGGATGTTTTTACAGGGAAAGAAAAGCGTGATTATACACGCGCTGTATCTTCACAAAAATGTGTTCGAGCGGGCGGTAAACATAATGATTTAGAGAATGTAGGGCATACAGCGCGTCATCATACATTTTTTGAAATGTTAGGTAATTTCTCTTTTGGAGATTATTTCAAAGAAGATGCTATTTCATATGCATGGGAACTTTTAACAAAAGATTTTGGGCTATCTAAAGAAAAACTTCTTGTGACGGTCTATCACACAGATAATGAAGCTTTTGATATTTGGAAAAAAGTGACAGGTTTTAGCGATGATAAAATTATCCGTATCGCTACAGATGACAATTTCTGGTCAATGGGGGACACAGGACCGTGTGGCCCATGTACAGAAGTTTTTTACGACCATGGTGATCACATTTGGGGAGGCGTTCCTGGATCTCCAGAAGAAGATGGGGATCGCTATATTGAAATTTGGAATAATGTTTTCATGCAGTTTGAAAAGCATGCTGATGGCTCGCGTACGGATTTGCCAAAACAAAGCGTTGATACGGGCATGGGCTTGGAGCGTATGTCTGCGATTATCCAAGGTGTTCACAGTAACTATGAAATTGACCTGATGCAGGCTTTGATTGATGAGAGTGCTGCTCTAACGGGCGTGAAAGCGGATGACAAGGATTTTTGGGTGTCGCATCGTGTGATTGCTGACCACTTGCGTTCATCTGCGTTTTTAATTGCGGATGGTGTTTTACCCTCTAATGAAGGGCGTGGCTATGTGTTGCGTCGTATTATGCGCCGTGCAATGCGTCATGCTCATATGTTAGGGGCGAAAGATCCGATGATGTACCGTATGTTTCCTGAGTTGCTAACGCAAATGGGAACAGACTATCCTGAGTTGGGACGCGCTAAAGAGCTTATCACAGCAACATTACAGCAAGAAGAAACACGTTTTAAAAGAACCTTGGATAAAGGGCTTTCTCTCTTAGAAGATGAAAGTAGTTCATTATCGGATGGCGATGTTTTATCTGGTGATGTCGCGTTCCGTTTATATGATACATATGGTTTTCCACTCGATTTGACACAAGATGTTTTGAAAAAACAAAATATTTCTGTTGATACAGATGGTTTTGAGACAGCTATGCAAAAGCAAAAAGAAGAAGCACGCAAAAACTGGTCAGGTTCTGGAGAGGCAGCAACAGAACAGATTTGGTATGATGTGAAAGAAAAAGTCGGAACTACAGAATTCTTAGGCTATGACAGAATATCAACAGAAGCACAAGTGAAGGCATTAATCTTTGACGGTAAAGAAGTATCTGAATTAAAAGCAGGACAAGAAGGGTTTGTGATTTTTAATCAAACACCCTGTTACGCAGAGTCTGGTGGGCAAGTTGGTGATACAGGATGTATTATTTCCGAAGAAGGATCAAAGAGCACGATTTTAGATACAAAGAAAAAAGTAGGTGGGTTATTTGTTCATCAAGTAAGAGTTGAAGAAAAGGCTTTAACAATTGGATTAAATTGTAAAATTCAAATTGATGAAAAACGCCGCAAAGCGATTAAAGCCAATCACTCAGCAACACATTTATTACATGAAGCTTTACGTCGTCATTTGGGTAAGCATGTTGCTCAAAAAGGATCTTTAGTCACAGATGAGCGTCTGCGTTTTGATATTAGTCAGCCTACCGCTCTAACCGCACAAGACATCAAGAGTGTGGAAGAAGAAGTGAATGCGCGCATTCGTGCGAATGACCCCGTTTCAACACGTCTTCAAAATTTAGATGACGCGATTGAAAGCGGTGCGTTGGCGATGTTTGGTGAAAAATATGACGAAGAAGTCCGTGTTCTTTCTATGGGCGGAACAGAAACAGCTGAAGAAGGACGTAATGCTTTTTCTGTTGAGCTGTGTGGTGGAACGCATGTGGAGCGTACAGGGGATATCGGCTTTTTCAAGATTGTGAGTGAAAGCGCTGTTGCTGCAGGTGTTCGTAGAATTGAAGCCGTTACTGGTGAAAAGGCATTGTCTTATGTTCAAGAGAAGGCAGCCCGTGTGAATGCTGTGACACAGCTTTTGAACGCACCAGAAGATCAAATTGTTGAGCGTATAGAGTCTTTGTTAAGTGAGCGTAAAAAGCATGAAAAAGAAATGAGCGATTTACGCCGTAAAATGGCTTCTGTTGGTTCGGCAGAAAATTCTGATGCAACAATGCTAAAGCAAATTGAAGATGTACAATTTTCAGGTCAAGTTTTAGAAAATATACCGGCTAAAGAACTTAAGCCGATGGTCGATGATTTGAAAACCAAATATGGATCGGCAGTTATTACGCTTATTTCGGTTAGTGAAGAAGGGAAAGCATCAATTGTCGTTGGTGTTACTCAAGACCTCGTTTCTCGTTTTAATGCTGTTGATTTAGTGAAGGCGGGAGCAGAGGCTTTAGGTGGTAAAGGCGGCGGCGGGCGCCCTGATATGGCACAAGCTGGAGGTCCTGATGGTAAGGCTGCAAATGATGCAATTGCGTCAATTGAGAAGCTCTTATCGAATTGATTAATAGGTTTTTCAATAAAAGGGGTTGCAGATATTTTTTTACGCCTGTATAAGAGCCTCATATGACCAATTGAAAATTGGCATTTTAATAAAAAATGTAGAGAAAAAAACTAACCCGTAAAGAGGAAAGAAAATGGCTGTGCAAAGAACACTTTCTATTATTAAACCAGATGCTACAAGACGCAACTTAACTGGAAAAATTAATGCAAAATTCGAAGATGCTGGTCTTCGCATTGTTGCACAAAAACGTATTCACTTAACTGAAGAACAAGCTGGACAGTTTTATGAAGTTCATAAAGAGCGTCCTTTTTATGGTGAACTTGTTTCATTCATGACTTCGGGTCCTGTTGTTGTTCAGGTTCTAGAAGGCGATAATGCTGTTTTGAAAAATCGTGAAATTATGGGGGCTACAAACCCTGCTAATGCTGAGCCAGGTACAATCCGCGCTGAATATGCTGAAAGCATTGAAGCAAACTCAGTACATGGTTCTGATAGCGATGAAAACGCAGCGATTGAAGTTTCTTTCTTCTTCAGTGGTACAGAAATCGTTGGCTAATTTATCTTAAAATTTAAAAGAAAAAAGCACCGAGATCGTCGGTGCTTTTTTTTGTTTTCAAGTTCTTTTTAATTTAGGACTCTACCCACTTTTTAATAGCAGCCTTGGCTCTGTGTAAAGCAGCAGGGAGTTGTGATATAAGACTGTCAACTGTTTCGATATCGTCTAACTTACTCGCATTTTCAATCATAAGTGAGATATGTGCAAGTTCTTCAAAACCAAAGTTGCCTGTCATGCCTTTTAAGTCGTGCGCTTTATGGTAGATGTCACCAAATTTCTGAGCGCCGAGGGCAACGTCTAATTGTTGTACGATTTCATGTGCTTTTTCAATGACATCATCAGTAAGAGAATACAAATCTTCCTGTGACAGTGTGCTCTTAAGATCATCAAGTAAGCTAGAATTGAAAATTTCTCCTTCATAATCCTCAAGTGTTTTGACTTTCTTAAAGCCATCATTTGTTGCTGTACTTTTCAATAGATAAGCCATTGTTTGGAATAAGCGCTCTGGCTGAATAGGCTTAGGGCTATAATCGTTCATGCCAGCTTCTTTACAGCGTTGTATATCTTCTTCAACGACATTCGCGGTCATGGCAATAATCGGGATATTCGCTTTTACAGGATCTTCCAATGCCCGGATATGCTGCGTGGCTTCTACGCCGTCCATAACAGGCATTTCCATGTCCATAAGAATAATATCAAAGTGTTGTTGCATCAGCGTTTCAATGGCTTCTTGACCATTTTGTGCTGTAGTTGTGGTGTGGTTTTCTTTGTTTAAAATACCAGTCGTCACACGTAAATTAATGCTGTTATCATCAACAACGAGGATAGATAAAGGTTCAATTTCGATGCCTGATTTTTGTTGTCCTGGTTCTTTAATATTATTGATATCACCTGGGTCAAGAGGGATCGTGAAGTGGAAAATACTTCCTTTCCCTTCTGTACTATTAATTTCAATAGCACCATTCATGGCTTCAACCAGTTTCTTACAGATCGTTAAGCCAAGTCCTGTGCCGCCGAAGCGACGCGTAATTGTTTTATCGGCTTGAGCAAAAGGTGAGAAGAGGTTTTCTTGTGCTTCTTGAGAAATACCAATGCCTGTATCCGTAACATCAAAATAGATCGCTATTTTGTTCTTCTCAGGCATTCTTTTTGCAATTTTTATATTAACTGTAATGGAACCTGTTTCAGTAAATTTGATCGCATTCCCAATTAAATTCAGAAGAATCTGGCGCAGGCGTGTAGGATCACCTTTCATCGCAGCAGGGATATTCTTGTCAATATTTTCAACCAACTCTAAATTCTTTTCATCAGCGCGACCTTTCATGAGTAGAATAACGCTGTGCACAAGTTTTCTAATATCAAAATCAATTGTTTCAATATCCATACGTCCACTTTCAATTTTAGAAAAATCTAAAATATCATTTAGCATCGTTAAAAGAGATTGTCCCGATTGTTCGATGGTATCAGCATATTCAACTTGTTTTTTATCAAGTGTGCTGTCTTTTAAAAGGCGGATCATCCCCATGATACCAGTCATAGGTGTTCTAATTTCATGGCTAATAACAGCAAGGAAAGCCGATTTAGCAGAGTTTGCATCATCAGCAGCGTCTTTGGCGAGCCTTAAGGCCTCCGCACGTTCGTGTTCGCGTTCTCGTAACTCTTCCATAAGTTCTTTTTCACGGCGAATAATACGAACCAATTGTGCTTGGTCGGCAGCTTCTTTTGCTTGTCTTATCTGTTGGCGTTCTTTTTCGATCCGTAATTTTTCTGCTTCCATCTCGTCTTTTTCTTTATTCTCAGCAGCAATGATATCGAAAACACATAAGAGTAAGAAAATGATATTTGCAAAGAAGCCAACCCATTGTGCATTTAAAAGATATATGACGGTTTGTTTATCAATTGTGTCTAAAGGCGTGATATTTGTTTGAAAGATATTTGTTATTGTCACAGTTAGAAATAATGTAAACCACGCGAAGAAAAGATGAGGGGATGTTATCTTGTGAATAATACTGCTTAAGAACGAAATGACAGAAAGTGACAGCAATATAATTGAAGGCGCAAAAGAAATGAGGATGGCTTCAAAAAAGTCTAAGCTTGTTGATGTTACAATAAAGAAAGCATATACAAAAAGTCCTAAGATAAGAATTTTAAAACAAAGCCTGTAAAATGAATCATTTCTATTTTCGGGAAGGAAAGCCTGTGTCGTTAAGATGGCGGCTAACAAAAATATAATATAATAAATCCCTTGTTGCGCTAATTCAGAACTGAATGAGATAATTTCCCAAAAGCCCATGCTTTGATTTAATAAAAGCAAAATAGAAATAAAGTACGGCACGAGGTACAGAAAATGACCTTGTCTTTTTGTATAATAACAAGCAAGGCTAGCCCCCGTTGCAAAAGCAAAGAAGGAAATGATTAAGATTAAAAGCGTTGTTGTATTGCTTTTGATATCATTAAAATAAGCTTGGCTGTATAATTCCAAAGGCGCTTGGAAGAAGAATCCTTGTGCCGGTTTAACGAGGACGATAAAGTTTTTACTTTCACCTGTTTCTATGTTGATTTTTAAAAAAGGCTTTTTTGCGATATTGTCTTCGGTTAATTTTTCAAGATTACCATCAGGTTTTAATTCGACAATTTGAATTTGCTCATAATGATTTTGGCTTTCAAAGAAGTTGGTTCCAAAATCAATATACCATTCTGTTGTATTGGATTGGTTTTTAAGTGTGAAATCAAACCAAAAATTAGAGCTATTATAGGCTGTATATTCAGTTCCATATGTAGAAAAGCCAATTTCTTTCCTTTTTAGGTTAGCTATAAAATTAGGTAACAATTGAGAACTGTTCCAGTCAATATAGAGATGGCTTTCTTCTAATAGATTATAATTTTCATAGCCGTTTTGAAGTATAATAGGCGTATTTTTATCAATATCATTAGTTGCATCAGCAAAACTCAGGGAGCTGCCAAGTGATATAGAAACAAGACAGATCAAACTCAATAAGAGTGGTTTTGCAAATTTAATGGAAATCATATTGTTATTTTTCAAAAAGTTTAAACGAGAAAAAGAGCCATTAAAGCGAGAATAACAACAACGATATAAACGCTAATTGTTGTTACTTTTGTAAAACGATTCCACAATTCTTGCGCTGATTTGAGTTGTTTTGGGTCAGCTTTTTCGGCTTTATGAGAACTGGCCATATCTTTTTCCTTGGGTTATGTGTATGGTTATATAAATTTATTTATAAAATATGATTGAACGATTCTAAAAAAAAGTTAATCTTGTGCAATAATACTAACAAGATCAAATAAATCGTAAAGATAAAAAGTGGTGATTACATGTTTATAAGACACTTTTTTGCATTTTTGTTACTAACGCTTTGCATATTCCTCTCTAGTGGACAGGTTTTTGCAAAAAGTGATTTGTATGTAGTGAAAGATGTGGAAGTTGATATCCAATCAGACAACGCTGTCAGCGCGCAAACACAAGCGATTCAAACAGCGCAAAAGAAAGCTATGAATATCTTGGCAAAACGTTTGTTGTCTAATGGCTCCTTAATGGATTATGTTGAGCCTGAAATATCAGAAATACAAAATATGATACAGGGGTTTCAAGTTTCTGATGAGAAAATTGCGAGTAAGCGTTATGTCGCAAAAATCACATTTAAATTTGTGCCACAACATGTAAAAGAATATTTTGATCGATTTGGTAAAAAAACGCTTCAAGAAGTTAGTAAGCCTACGTTGATTTTGCCTTTTTATCAAAAGGGAGAGCATGTTTTATTGTGGGAAGACGCTAATTTATGGATGCAAGCATGGAGAGAGAGAGAGACAAGATCATCAGTTGTGCCTCTGGTTTTACCATTAGGAGATCTTCAAGATCGTTCAGATATCCCTGATATGGCCTCTGTAACAAGCTCTCGTGATAAATTATTTGAGATGGCTGAAAGATCTGGTGCTTTTCAAGCTGTGCCAGCGATTTTTGTTGTTGATGAAGAAAATCCATTAAAAGCACGTATCTTTTTATTCGGCTATAACTCTGATCCCTCTATGCAATTATCAGAAACATTGGATATAGAAGTAGAGGCGGAGGAATCTTTGTTGAGTGAAGGCATTTCTTCTGTGGTTGATTTACTCGAAGACCGATGGAAGACAATGAGTTTAATGCGTTCTGACTTTAGTAACCAAATTAGAGCATATGTAACATTTCAAAAGCTTTCAGAATGGGTGAAATTAAAAAAATCACTTGAGAATGTATCTGTGATTAAAGAGTTACAAGTTGACGGATTAAAACAAGGTATAGCTGAGGTTAGTATTCGTTTTAAAGGATCTCTTGATGGCGTAAGGTTTGCGTTGAATGAGCAAGGATTATCTTTAGCCGTGACAGATAAGGGTGACTACTATATTCGACAAAAATAAAAAGGTTCTTCTAATCATGCCACGTAACTCAAAAGAACTTGCCTTAGATATTTATACAAAAATAGAAGGCTATGTATCGGCCCAAATATTGATCTGTATATTTTTAGGTATTTTTTATGCACTCAGTTTTGCTATTATCGGTGTTCCTAAAGCGATAATTATTGGGTTCTTTTTAGGGTTTTTAAACATAGTCCCTTATTTAGGGCTGGTCGTTGGATCGCTTCTTTCTCTTGTATGGGGCGTTTTCTATTTCTCGGGTTGGGAAGCTTTGATGTTTTTCGGTATTTTTGTCGTTGGACAGATCATTGAAAATTATTATTTAACACCTAAGCTGGTTTCTAAAAGAACAGGATTACACCCTTTGGCTGTGTTCTTGTCAATTGTTTTAGGAGGCGCTTTACTTGGTGTGTTGGGTATGGTGTTGGCTGTTCCTGTCGCAATTGTTGCTGTTGCCTTATTAAGATATTATAAAATAAAAAAATCTCAGAAAAGCGTATGACAAAAAAAGAACAATACATAATCGATTTTCCTTTGGAAGCCTCTTATAGAGAGGCGGACTTTGTAGTATCTGAAAGTAATTTAGAAAGTTATAATTTTTTAAGAGATCCTAATCTTTGGAATAATTGCTGTTTGGTGTTAACAGGCGAAGAAGGTGCAGGGAAAACACATTTATCACATATTTGGTCGGAATGGTTTTCTGCTCAAAAACTATCCCCTCTAGACTTGACCCTTGATGAAACAAAAACATATTTTATCGTTGAAAATTTAGATCTATGGATTGAAGATCGTGAGAGAGAAGAGTTTCTTTTTCATTTATATAATCACTGTTTTTTAGAACAAAAAAAATTATTGATTACATCGAGTATTGCCCTAACTGATTTTTCGTTCTCTATTCCGGATTTAAGATCTCGTTTAATGGGGGCGGCGACTTCTACTATTAAATCACCAGACGATTATTTACTTTTAACAGTCTTTTTTAAATTATGTTCCGATTATCAGTTAAGTGTTGATGAGGCTGTTGCACATTATATCTTAATGAGAGCAGAGCGTTCTTTGTCTTATTTAAAAACAGTCGTTGGCTTGTTAAATAAAAAAGCGTTATCAGAGAAGCGAAAAGTCACAATCCCTTTAGCTAAAGAGGTTTTGGAAAAAGATCTCCAGAATAAAATGTCTGAAAATGAGTCTTAGATCTTTCTAAGAAATGCCAGTCATCTTCATCATATAAAAGATGTGTTAAACTACATGGTGGATAGCTTAAGGCAATTTGCGTGTTGCCATTTGAGAGATCAAAACTGAGTTGATGAATGGCTGGATTGTGATTGACCACAAGAAGTGTATCTATCTCTTTATTTATGTTTTTGATATGTTTTAAGAGGGTATCGGAGGAGCTATTATATATTTCTCTTTTTTTTATAACGGGAATATGTGTTTCTAATCCTTCGATAATGAGTTCGGTTGTTTGTGATGTTCTAGCTGCATCTGAAGAGAGGATTAAATCAGGTGTGATAGAGGATTTTTTTAACAAGCGCCCGAGCGATAGGGCTTGTTTTTCGCCAAACGAGGTTAAAAGACGATCGTGATCACTTTGAGGATGGTGTGCGGATGCGGTTGTGGCATGTCTTAATAAAAGCAGATTTTTCATGAGGGATATTAGTCTAAGGCAATAATTTCAATTTTTCCTTTTTTACCGAGTGCTAGCCCTATAATGCCTTCTTTTAAAGCGAGTGCATCACGGCCAAAAATGTCGTAGCGCCAGCCTTTCATACAGCGTACATCTGGTTTTTTCGCATAAGCAACTTCTGATAAGTCACCCGATGTTGCAATTAGTCTACTTGCGACATCGAATTCTTCAGCTTTTAATTTTAAAAGGACTTTTAAAAGCTCAACGGTCGGGTTGATATAAGAAGGATATGTTTTTTTCTTGGTCTTTTTGGGGCGCTCTTCTTTTGGGAGATCCATTCCAGCCTTGATTTGTTCTAGTAACTTTGTTGAAGACTCACTTTTTTCAAAGCCTTGATTAACACCTCTGATTTTAAGTAGAGCTTCCATTGTCTGCGGTGTTGTAACAACAATTTCTAAAACAGTGTCATCTCTCATGATACGGCTTTTGGGGAGGTTTTTATCTTGGGCACGTTGTTCACGCCATGCGCATACTTCGCGCAAAACAGCTAGATGCTTTGGTTTGTCCAAACGTGTTTTCATTTTTTTCCAAGCATTATAAGGCTCATTAGAGTAACGTTCTGGATCGGTTAAGTCTTCCATTTCTTGTTTGATCCAATTTGTGCGGCCTTTTTTATCAAGCTCTTCTAAAAGCATTGGATAGATATCATAGAGATAGATCACATCATCGAGCGCATAAGAGATTTGTTTTTCAGAAAGGGGGCGCAAAGACCAATCAGTAAAGCGCTGATTTTTGTCAATTTCTTCATCCATATAATGACGAACAAGGCCTTTATAGCTAACCGCTTCTCCTAAGCCACAAACCATCGCGGCGATTTGTGTGTCAAAGACCTCTGTAGGCATTTGACCTGTTTCTTTTAAGAAAATCTCTAAGTCTTGGTTGCAACCATGCATAACGATTGTAATTTTAGGATCTTTTAAAAGTTCGTAAAAGCTAGAAAGATCTATCCCTTCTGCCAACGGATCAATTGCAGCAACAACATCGTTTGCGGCGGCGACTTGAATTAGACATAGAAGTGGAAAGTAGGTTTTCTCACGTAAAAATTCTGTGTCAATTGCTAAATAATCTGATTTTTTCAGTTTTTTGCAAAATTTTTCTAGTTCTGCGGTGTTTTCAATAAGTTTCATTTGCTTTTTTGGCTTAAATTGGTAAAACAATGGCTATAGATTTAAATTAAATAGACCCATTTAGCAACAACTAAGAGTATAAACGGAAAGTTTGGATATGCATAGCTATAGAACACATTATTGTCATGAACTAACAAAAGCACAAGTGGGGGATACAGTACGCCTTTCAGGATGGATCCACAGAAAACGTGACCATGGTGGATTATTATTCGTCGATTTGCGTGATATGTATGGATTTACGCAATGTGTGATTAACCAAGACTCTGGTTTATTTGATTCTGTTGAAGCACTTCGTTTGGAAACATCGATTACGGTGACAGGAAAGGTAATTGCAAGAACAGCTGAAACAGTTAATGATAAATTGCCAACAGGTGAAATCGAAGTGAGTATTGATGAGATTGAAGTTCACTCTGAATCAGAAATTTTGCCCTTACAGGTTAATAGCGATGAAGATTACGGAGAAGAAACACGACTAAAATATCGTTTCCTTGATTTGCGCCGTGAAAAAGTACGTAACAATATCCTTCTTCGTTCTGATGTGATTGCATCACTTCGTCGTCGTATGATCGATCAAGGGTTTAAAGAATTTCAAACACCTATTTTAACAGCAAGCTCGCCTGAAGGTGCACGTGACTTTATTGTTCCATCTCGTTTGCATCCAGGTAAGTTTTATGCGCTCCCACAAGCACCACAGCAATTTAAACAACTTTTGATGATGTCTGGTTTTGATAAATACTTTCAAGTTGCACCTTGTTTTCGTGATGAAGATGCACGTGCAGATCGCTCACCAGGTGAATTTTATCAATTAGACTTTGAAATGTCTTATGTGACACAAGATGATGTTTTCAATGCTATTGAGCCTGTTTTAGCAGGCGTTTTTGAAGAATTCGCAGATTATAATGGATTGGATCGTGAGATTACGAAGCCACCATTCGTACGTATTCCATACAAAGAATCAATGTTGAAATACGGTAATGATAAACCAGATCTTCGTAACCCAATTGAGATTTGTGATGTCAGTCATGTCTTTGCTCGTGATGATGTAGAATTTAAGGCTTTTAAAGGTGTTTTAGATAAGGGTGGCGTTGTTCGTGCTATTCCAGCCCCCCAAGTTTCTGATAAGCCTAGGAGCTTCTTTGATAAGCTCAATGACTGGGCTAGAGGCGAGGGTGCTGTTGGTCTTGGTTATATTGTTTTTGCAGATGGTGAAGCAAAAGGCCCTATTGCGAAATTCTTACCTGAGGCTGCTTTAGCTGAACTAAAAGAAACTGCAGGAATCAACGAAGGTGACGCCGTATTCTTTGCTTGTGATATGGAGGGTGATGCAGCCAAGCTTGCTGGTAAAGCCCGTACAAAGATTGGTGAAGAATTAGAACTTATCGAACAGGGGGTCTTTAAATTCTGTTGGATTGTTGATTTCCCAATGTATGAGCTTAACGAAGATACAGGCGAAATTGATTTCTCTCATAACCCATTTTCAATGCCACAAGGTGGTATGGAAGCGTTACAAACAAAGGATCCTCTGGAGATCAATGCATGGCAATATGATATTGTTTGTAATGGATTTGAGTTGTCATCAGGTGCTATTCGTAACCACAAACCTGAAATCATGGTGAAAGCTTTTGAAATTGCGGGCTATGATAAGTCTGTTTTAGAAGAAAAATTTGGGGGTATGTTGAAGGCGATGCAATATGGAGCTCCTCCGCATGGTGGTTCTGCGCCGGGTATTGACCGTATTGTGATGTTGATTGCTGATGAACCGAATATTCGCGAAGTAACAGCTTTCCCAATGAATCAACAAGCTCAAGACTTGTTAATGCAGGCTCCTAATGATGTACGTCCTGAGCAGTTACGCGATGTTCATATTAAGGTGAACTTGCCAAAAACTGTTAAAGACAGCAAAGACGCAGCCTAAAACATTCTTTATAAATTAGATTAATAAAAAGCCTCACTTGCTTGTTTAAGTGAGGCTTTTTTGACATTTAGGAGGGTGTTTCTATTTCCCTAGAAAAGCGGGGATGGCTTTCTTGCTTTTTTGGCGGGTGAGGAGGGTATTAGCCATCGTTAGTAACTCGTCTGATTTATTCTCTTTAATATATGGGAGAGCCGTGATTAAAACATTTCTTTTAATAAGCTCACCATTACAAATAATACGGAGCTCGCTGACAAGTTTATGAATTCTTGAGGCGAGCTTATATCCTTCTTTTAAAGATGTGTTTGTAAGTGCAAGAGCGAATTTATCTTTATGGAGGCGACATAAAATATCATTATCACGTTTTTGAGTGTTTAAAAGATCCGCTAACAGTTTAATAAAGCTATCACCAGCAAAACGCCCATGTAAGATATTCATTCGTTTTAAATCATCAATATCAAAAACCAATAAAAGGCCACCATTTGTATCTGTATTCATTTCTTCGGAAAGGGCCTTCATGAAACCATTTTTGTTGTATAGACCTGTTAATTGGTCGTGATCTCCAAAAAATTGATCTGTTTTATCGTTTGGAAAGAAAGCAACTTGTGTTGAAAATGTATCTGTCTGCTGTGTATAATTTTGTTCGTACATGTAATTCACCCATTTATTTTTATTGGTTATTTTTTTATCTCTGTTTTAATGGTTACAAAAGCTATGCCAAAATATTTATTGTTTATTTATATGTGGTTAGCATTTTTTATCTGTATGAAAGCAGGCGGAATAAAATGCTGTTGGGCAAAAAATACCGAGAAAAAAATTTCAATAGCGCTATATTAGAAAAAAACGCTACAAAAAATTAACCGAATAACGCTACAATGAAACCTATGATAGTACGTATTATATTCCTCTTTATGCTTTGTGTTTTAATCAATGTGCCAGCTTATGCGACTTTGAATTTAAAATCGCACCGAGCAACATATGAATTTGATTTAACGCATGTAGAGCAAAAAAGCCAAATCGCAGATGTGCGTGGTGAAATGGTTTTTGAATGGATTGATGATTGTGATGGGTGGTCAAATGTTCAAGATTATAGCATGACGTATTTTTATAAAGAGGGACAGCCTGTTTACACCAAAAGTGATCTTACAACATGGGAAGCAAAAGATCAGAGCCTCTATCGCTTCTTTGTGAATAGAAGTACAAATGGTCATGTAACTCAGATGATTAGAGGTAAGGCTTATAAAGACGATAAAGGGATGACGCATTTTGACTATGATAATCCCAAAAAAATAGAGTTTGATAAACGAGCAAATATTTTATTTCCCTCAAAACATACATTTGAATTGTTAGATCGTATTGATAAGGGGGACAAAGTATTTTTGGCAGATTTCTTTGACGGGGGCGATGTTGATGGTCCCGTGACATTAAATGCTGTTTATTTAGGACAAGAAAATGCTCCAAACTTTGAAAATTCAGAAATAGATAAAGACCTTGTAAAGGCACAAGGAAAACATTTTCGTTTTTCGTTTTTTCCGATTAAAGAAACAGCTGACGCAATCACACCCGATTACGAAATGGATCTGCTTTTACACGAGAATGGGGTCGTTAGTAAAATGAAAATGGATTATAACGAGTTCACACTTAAGGCAAAATTAATTGCTTTAAAATCTTTAAGTGACACAGACATGGTATGTGAATAATTATTGTTTAGCAGGAGACGCCGCAGAGCAATAAGGAGCACGTTTTTCCATGACAACAGGATCAACTGAATTATCACGTCTAACACAATAATCAACAGAACCAGTACTCATATTAACGCGCCATACAAATTGTCCACTATCGCCTGAAATTGTATAATATCCGCCACCTCTTGATTGGCTTGATACAGGAGAAATACTTGCAAACACGATAGCCGCAGCCAAAATAATTGCAGAAAATAAAATAGCTTTAGGATATGTCATTATGACCGTCTTTCTGTAGATGATTAATTCTTAATCTACAGAGTAAAAAAAGGTGCGCATAAAAGCAAGTGGGAAATCAAGATTGTTGTAATCCTCTTGATGCTTTTAAATTCCATGGGTCCGCTTTTTGAAGAATGCGCGTTTTTTTATCATTGTGAGCTTGATAAAAACATTCATTTGTGACGTCATAGGCGGTTAGCCAGCCTGTATAGATCGTATCAATACAGGTGATGTTACCACGTTTCATTGGACGTCCTGTTGCCATGGATGAGTGGCCACATATAATTGATGTTTTTGAATTAAAAGATAAAAAAGAATCTTTTAAAAAACAGTATCTGAGAGTGTTTCTATCTTGTTTATGGGCAGGGCGCGTTATATCCCAGCTAGCATGTGTGAAAATATAAGTGTCTTGAATATAAAAGGGGAGGCATTTTTCTCTAAGAAAACTTAAATGAGTTGAAGGAATTGAGCGTGCGAAGCTATGGCTGCTTTCTGAATCATAAGATAAAAGTGTTTTGTTACCACCAATCTCAACCCAAAGACGCGCATAGCGTCGATCTCCCTCAACTGTTTTAAGCATGATTTCTTCATGATTTCCAAGAATAAAATGGCATTTATAGTGTTGATCTAATTCAAGCAGATATTCTATGACGCCATATGAGTCGGGGCCTCTATCAACATAATCTCCTAAAAAGATAAGGTGATCATCTTCTTGTAGATCAAGAAAATTTATAAGATTTTTTAACGCATCCAAATCACCGTGGATGTCCCCAATTGCAAATAGCCTTTTTCCCATAAAGTTATAAAAGCAATTTTAAAAAGAGAGTGCAACAAAAAAAAGCCTCCATAGCAGGAGGCTTTTTTATAATCTTTAATAAAAAAAAGGCTTAGCTTTTTTTGCTGCTACCGATGTTACCAAAACGAGCGCCAAACTTAGCTGCACGGCCACCTTCCATCATTTTAGTCGCGCCACCTGTCCATGCAGGGTGCGAAGAGGGATCAATATCAAGGCGTAATGTATCGCCTTCAGAGCCATATGTGCTTTTTGTTTCGAATGTTGAACCATCTGTCATTTGAACAGTGATTGTATGGTAATCTGGGTGAATGTCTTTTTTCATGATATTCCGTCCTTATAAAATCTTTTTTCGAGGCGTCATGCGCCCTATACAAATATCGTATGTGAGAGTGTTTTTAATAGGTTGTTCTTTAAATTGCAAGTATTTATTTTATATATTGTAAGAGAATTACTTATTTTTTGAAGTTTTTCCTAATTTACTATGATATAAGTGCCCTCATGACCATTATTACACCCTCTAAAACGAATAAAGCGGACATTAGTTTTCTAAAGTTTTTAAAGCCGTATTTGCGCCCCTATAAGTGGCAAATAGCTATTGCTTCTATCGCTTTGATTGTTGCTGCTTCTACGGTTTTATTTATGGGGAGAGGGTTACAATTTTTGATTGATGAAGGCTTTGGGCAGTCTGATTTATCTTTATTAGATTCTGGTCTTTATTATTTGTTTGTTATTGTTTCTATTTTAGCCGTTTCAAGTTTTACACGTTATTTCTTTGTGTCATGGGTTGGAGAGCGTGTGATTGCTGATATTCGTAAAGATGTATTCACGAATTTAATACGTCTTTCTCCTGAATTTTATCAAGGAAATAAAACAGGTGAAATTTTATCTCATATTACAGTTGATACAACAGTTTTACAGTCAGTGGTTGGTAGCTCTTTATCACTCGCGTTACGTAATCTTTTGATGATGATAGGGGGCGTTATTATGCTGTTGATTACAAGCCCTAAATTAACAGGTTTTATCTTATTAGTGATACCCGTTATTATTGTGCCAATTATTTTCTGGGGTAGAAAAGTGCGTGCAAAATCAAAAACAGCGCAAGATGCTGTTGCAAATGTGGGAAGCGATATTGATGAGTCTTTACACGGTGTCACAACAATCCAATCCTATGTTCAAGAAGAACAAACAATTAGAAGCTTTAACATTTCCGTCGAGAAAGCCTATAAAAAAGCAAAAGGGTATATTTTAAACAGAGCCATTTTATCAGCACTGGTCATTTTTATTGTTTTTAGTGCGATCGGAATTATTTTGTGGCTTGGTGGGCGAGATGTGATTGCTGGAACTATGAGTGCAGGTGCTTTATCAGCCTTTGTTTTTTACGCAGCTATAGTTGCCGGAGCAATGGGAGTTCTAAGTGAGGTTATTGGTAATCTACAAAGAGCGGCGGGTGCTACTGAACGTCTTATTTATTATAAATCAGTTCAAAGCTCGATTATTGAATCGTTAGAGCCTATGGATATTGGCTATCCAATTCAGGGTGCCTTGACGTTTGATAGAGTTACTTTCTCTTATCCAGAGCAAGACGCTAAAATATTAGAAGGATTTAATCTATCAATTAAAGCGGGTGAAACAGTTGCAATTGTTGGACGAAGCGGGGCAGGGAAATCAACATTATTTAACTTAATTATGCGGTTCTTTGATCCTCAAGAAGGACAAATATTAATAGATGATATTGATTTAAAAGACGCATCACTTGCTCAATTACGTCATGCGATTGGAATTGTGCCTCAAGACCCTTTCATTTTTTCTGGCTCTGTGAAGAAGAATTTATTGCTAGCTCAAGAAGATGCTTCTAACGAACGTTTGATAGATGCTTTGAAACAAGCATATGCTTATGATTTTGTAAAAGACTTACCGCAAGGGCTTGATACACCTTTAGGTGAGCGTGGAAAACGTTTATCAGGGGGACAAAAACAACGTTTGGCGATAGCTCGTACGCTGTTAGAAAACCCTGCAATTCTTCTTCTTGATGAGGCCACTTCATCTCTTGACTCAGAAAGTGAAGAATATGTGAAGGAAGCTTTGGAAAAAGTCATGGAAGGACGTACAACGCTTGTAATTGCCCATCGTTTATCGACGATTATGCATGTTGACCGCATCGTTGTTTTAGATCATGGAAAAATAGTCCAAATGGGCACGCATCAAGAGCTTATTAAACAAAAAGGCCTCTACGCAGAATTAGCTCAAAGGCAGTTTTCTTGATGTGATAATATGATCTGAGCCAATAATATGAGAGAGGCTATCAAGAGCACGTTCATGGTTGTCTTGCCCATGCAGTGAGTGACATGCATCTTCTACAACAAAACATTCAATACCTTCGTCAAAGAGATCCATAGCCGTTTTTATAATACAAACATCAGTGTAAACACCAGTAAGATACACAGATGTAATGGAGTGATTTTGAACCCATTTTTTTAATTCATCTGTCAAGACAGTGTAGCCCGTGTGACGAGAAATAGAACCATTAAGAGGATAAAGATCACTTAAGATTTCTTGTTCATCTTTTGATTGAAAACATGTCCATTGTAGTTGTTTTTCAAATAAAGAATTTTTTTCATTTATAAATTGAGTATAGAAAACACATCCTTTAAAAGCGGATGAGATCTCTTTTAGGATGGGAATAATTTGCAAGGTTTGTGGAGAACGAAACCCTTCTTGCATATCAATGACTAAGAGGAGATCAGTCATATACAACTTAATCAACTAATTGTGTGATAAGCTTTTGTATTCTTGAATTACCAGCTACGATCTCATTTTTTTCAACATATTGATCGCGTCCTTCGAAGTCGGTAACAATACCACCAGACTCTTTTACGATTAACAGTCCAGCTGCGATATCCCAATATTTAATACCACGCTCTACATAGCAATCAAAGCGGCCAGCTGCTACATAACAAAGATCAAGAGCAGCCGAGCCCATAGAGCGAATAGCGCCAACTTGAGAAGAGAGTTTATCAACATTGCTGACAACTGTTGAGCGGTCTTCACCATGCATGATACAAGGTGCGCCTGTACTAATGACACATTCAGATAGTTTTGTACGACCAGAGACACGCAGGCGGTTTGTTGTTAAGAAAGCACCTGCATTTTTTTCAGCAGTAAAAATTTCATCTTTAACAGGATCATAGATAACACCTGCGATGATTTCTTTGCCTTTATGTGTTGTTTCTTCTAAAGCAATTGAAATTGACCAGTGTGGTAATCCATGGAGGAAATTCATGGTGCCATCAAGAGGGTCAATAATCCAGCGATGTGTTTCATCCGCGCCTTCAATAATGCCATGTTCTTCTGTTAGAAAGCCAAAGTCAGGACGTGCTTTTTGAAGTTCTTCTATCAATGTTTTTTCGGCTCTGATATCTGCTTTTGAAACGAAGTCCCCAGGACCTTTTGCAGAAACTTGGAGTTTTTCAACTTCTCCAAAGTCACGGAGGAGAGAACGAGAAGCTGCGCGTGCCGCTCTTACCATGACAGTAATTGTTGCAGAAAATTGTGTATCAAAACGAGAAACATGCATAATTATTAAAGATCCTTTTTTATAATACTTATAAGCGTTGGGTGTGTTTTAACCTATTAACCAAGAACTTCAAGTGCTAATTTATGAATTACGGGGTTTGCAGCTAATATTTGGCCTTTTTCGAAATGTTGATTGCCACCTTCTAGGTCTGTAACCATACCGCCAGCCTCTTTAACAACAAGTTCTCCAGCGGCCATATCCCAATATTTAATTTTACGATCAAGGTGACATAGGTCAAAACGACCAGAGGCAATATAGCAAAGATCAAGTGTTGCAGAACCATATGCACGTACGCGTCCGACTTGTTTAGCAAGTTTTTCGTAGCGTATAGCGCTTTCACTCCCAACAGCATTTCCTTTTGTTGGCATGCTTGTTCCTAAGACAGAGTCGATTAATTTTGTTTGGTCAGAAACAGTAATAGGGTGACCATTTAAGCAGGCTCCATTTCCTTTTTCAGCGACAAACAGCTCAGCTTTTAAGGGGTCGTAAATGACACTAGCAACAACTTCTGTTGTACCATTCTCAAGTTTTTGTTCAAGGGCAACAGAAATTCCCCAATGTGGCAGACCGCTTAAAAAATTCGCTGTGCCATCAAGCGGGTCAATGATCCAACGAAACTCTTGATTTGTTCCTGTTATTTCACCAGCTTCTTCATTTAAAAAACCATAGTCTGGAAATGCTTTTAACAGCATGCGTACCAGCACTTTTTCAGAGTTTAGATCAGCACGAGAAACATAATCGCCTGGAGCTTTTTCTGAGATTTGTAGGTGTTTAATTTTTTTAAAATCTTGCAACAAAGATGTTCCTGCAACTTCAACGGCATTGATCATAGCCATGATGCGTTGTGAAAATTGAGGATCTTGTTGAAATTTTACAGCGATTTGTGTGGACATTGTTTTTCTCCCTATTTTTATTGTTATTATTTTTAGTCTTTTGCCTTTTCAACATATGTAGAGTCTGCTGTGCGGACAACAACACGTGTTCCTGTATCAATATGAGGAGGCACCATAATTCGTACGCCGTTTTCTAATATAGCTGGTTTGTACGAAGAAGATGCTGTTTGTCCTTTGACAACAGGTTCAGCCTCTTCGATTGTAAGCGTTACAGTATCAGGTAGAGCAACAGAGAGAGGTTTTCCTTCGTAAGACTCAAGTGTAACGATCATATTATCTTGTAAATAGACAGCTTGATCGCCAATTTGTTCTGGTGACAAAAGAATTTGTTCATATGTGTTTTGATCCATAAAAACAAAGTTTTCACCGTCGTTATAAAGATATTGGTAATCCACTTGATCAAGACGCGCTTTGATAATAGTGTCTTCTGTTCTAAAGCGAACAATATCTTTACTTCCTGATTGAATATCTTTCATTTCAATTGTAATGAAAGCACCGCCTTTACCAGGTTTTGTGATTTGTGTTTTTGCTACTTGCCATAGACGGTTATTATGATCCAAAATATTGCCGACTTTTGCATCGATCGCGTTCATTTTCATTAGAAGGAATCTCCCACGTTAGTTATATTCTAGGAGCATTTATATCAGAATCGTCTAATGAAAGGTAGTCAAAAAAGCGCAAGCAAGCGATTAAGATCCGTTGCATCTTTCTGCCAAAAAATAGGGGCGGGCAGAATAAGATCAACCTCTTTTTCAATCAGTGTTTCAACATGGTCAAGGCTGTTTGCTCCCCATGCAACGCACGGTAAAATGACTTGGCGCATCCACCAATCCATAGCGTCAGTTTCACTTGCGGCAAAAGCCACATAATCTGCGCCCACTTCACCCCATTCAAGTGCATCATCAACAGAACCTGTTGGTCCAACACCAACAGACATAGTTTTGTGTGTTTTTTTAATATTTTTAAGGGTCGCTGGCTCAATAGAAAAACAATGCCATCCCTCTATGTGGGGGTGTAACTCGCTTGTTCCTTCATTTGGATAAGGCAACATATAAGATGTTTTATCAGCAAGCCCAAGTTTAACGGCAAAATGATCAACAAGAGCAGGGTTGTGACAGAGGAGAGCACTTACTTTGCCCGTTTCAAGTGTATGAGCCACACGTTCTATTAAGGCATCGTTTTGTTCGATACCAAAAGGGGTTTGTAAGTAAAGCTCGCTTTTATTAGACATTTTTTCCTTGATAAATTTTCATGAGGTTGCCAAGAAGCTCTAAGCCGTCTTCACGCGATCTTTGGAAAGCGTTACGTCCAATGATAGAACCATTGCCACCCCCTTGCATAATAGCGCGGGCATCATCATAAACACTTTGGTCGCCTTTTGTGCCACCACCAGAAAACACAACCATGCGACGTCCATTGAAGCATGATTTTACAATATGGCGCACACGATCTGCTTGTGTTGCGACAGGAATTTTTTCAGCTTCATAGACTTTTTTAGCTTCAGGCAGTTCTAAATGATCTGTTGGGAGTTTGACTTTTACAATATGAGCCCCTAGTTGACAGGCCATATGCGCACCGTAAGCGATGATATCAACAGCGGTTTCACCTTGGCTTGTTAAAAAGCCACCACGTGTATATGACCAAATCACTGTTGCAATACCATAGGCTTTTGCTTCAAGAGATAATTCACGAATTTCTTCGAATTGGTCATAGCTAGCCTCAGAGCCAGGATAAATAGTGAAACCAATAGCACTACAGCCTAAACGAACAGCATCTTCAATTGAGGCGTTCACAGATTGATTAGGTGCGTCTTTATCAGGAAATAGAGAGTTTCCAGAGTTCATTTTCAAAATTGTAGGGACTTGTCCTAAGAAAGTGTCTATACCTGATTCTAAAGCGCCTAGAGGAGCCGCATAGGCATTGCAACCAGAGTCAATCGCTAATTTATAATGATAGTGAGGATCATAAGCATCTTCATTCATTGCAAAAGAACGTGCTGCACCGTGCTCAAACCCTTGATCAACAGGAAGAATAACCATCTTGCCAGTTCCAGCTAATTTTCCTGTACATAAAATACGCGCAAGATTTTGTTTTGTTGCTGGTGTATCGGCTTCATAGTTTTTAAGAATTTTTTTAACGGTTTGAGTAACACGCATATTAAATCTCCTGTTCTGAGTGGGTTTCAAACGATGTGGCGAGTGCCTTTTTCGCTATATCATAGCTGTACCCTGCTCGGGCTAAAGAGGCAAGGTCTTTTTCATTACTTCGTTCATTTTTTCGTGTCCTATAGACACCAAGGCGACGTCTTTTTATATAGCGTATAGCAGAGGCTAATTCATTATTTATTTCAAAATCTTCCTCTATGAGGTTTTGTAAAATAGAATGTGTTGTATCGCTTTCTATTCCTTTTTCTCGCATTTTTTGTTCGATTTTACGTGTTGATTCCCCTTTGCGCCGAAGCCCCGTTATTTTTGTTTGAGAATATAATTGATCATTTAATAATCCGAGTTTGATAAACTTTTCTGCAAGCGCATCAATCATAGGGTAATATGGAGTAGCCGGTTCTTCATGAAAGGTACATGATCTTTCTACTTTGCGTTTCATAACGCGTTTAAAGTTTTTAACAGAGCTACTGAAACGCTCCAAATAGTATAAACCAGCATTATGAAGATATTGCTCGTTAATTTTGCGGGGAGGTCTTTTAGTTTGCTTCATGTGGTGCTTATTATATTCAAGAAAATCTTTTATTTTACAGTTGAAATATTATATAAGCATACGACAAGTGTTTAAAAGAATAAAATGGGATAAATTAATCCATGTCTAGTATAGCAAATGATAATGATACCAAAGCAAGCAGCAATGATTTATTACAGCCGTTTCAGCTTGATACAAGCAATTTCCGTGGACGGATTGTTAGATTATCAGACACATTAGATGATATTTTAAAAGCACATGATTACCCGAAGGTTGTTTCTAGGCTTTTAGGGGATGCGCTGGTCGTGACAACCTTATTAGGTGGCATGTTGAAATATGAAGGTGTTTTTACGCTTCAAGCGTCGAGTAAGGGTCTCATTCGTTTAGTTGTCTGCGACATGTTGAGTGATGGAACAATTCGTGGATATGCAAGTTTTGATGAAGAAGAAATAAAAAAGCTGGATCCTGAAACAGAATATTCTTTGAAAGAGTTAATGGGCGAAGGATATCTCGCTTTTACAGTTGATCATAAAATGGCAGATCGATATCAAGGGGTTGTTGAGCTACAAGACAATAATTTTGTTCAATCAATTAATCACTATTTTGAACAATCAGAACAAATTATGACGAGCATGAAGTCTGCGGTAGCATTGGAAAATAATAAGTGGTGTGCGGGTGCTTTAATGCTTCAAAAATTACCAGAACAAGATCAATTACAAGCGGTTGAAAAAGATGATTGGATTAGGAGCGATATTTTTTTACAAAGCTGTAAGAGAGAAGAGCTTCTTGATGAAGCGCTACCCCTCAATGATTTGTTGTTTAGATTGTTTAATGAAGAAGGCGTTATTGTCTTTCCTCCGACTGAATTGAAAAAAGGATGTCGTTGCACACGTGATCGTGTGATTTCTATTTTAACAACGTTATCTGAGGATGATCTCGATTATGCCGAAAAGGAAAATGGTTTAGAGATGGTCTGTGAATTTTGTAGCAAGGCTTACCATTTTACAAAAGATGAAATTTTAGAAAAACGCGACGAAAAATAATCGCTATATTTGTATCTTTTTGATATTCTTTTTCTATGATTAGAAATTATGCATTATCTTTTATTCTTTTGGTTGGGTTATGTGGGTGTTCACTCACGCCCGAGTCATATCAAGAGCCCAAACTTACTTTTGAACATTTAAAAACACCTCTGGAAGTAGATGTGCGCTCAGCCACTGTTGTTAATCAATACCAAGCACCTCTCATTGATGGACATATGGAGTATAAATTTGTTAATGATCCTGTGGTGACATTAACACAGCTTATCCAAAAACGGATCAAGGCTGTTGGAGATCGTAATTTTATCTCATTTAAAATTGAAGAAGCAAGTATGATGGAAAGAGATATTGATCGTGACGATGATTTTTTTGATCTTTTTAACATTCAAAATGCAAATGAGTATGAGGGTAAAATTGTTGTCTTGATGGAGCTTCTTGATGATCGTAATACACCATTAACAGGACATCGTATTACGGTGAAAAGACGGACAACAATTCCACATGATGCTTCAATAATAGACAGACAAAAAATAGGCTTTACAATGTTAGAGCGTCTGATGAAAGACTTTGATACCAAGATGAGTGATCTTCTCATCGCTCATTATCAATAAAGTTTATTCTTTCCAAAATTGCGGTGTAAAAATCACCAAAACAGTGAAAACTTCCAAACGACCTAGCATCATACAGATAGAGAGTACCCATTTGGCTGAATCTGGTAAGGGTGCAAAGTTACCTGCAGGGCCTATGATATCGCCTAAGCCAGGACCTACATTTGAAATGGCTGTTGCTGCTCCTGACATCGCTGTCATATAATCAAGCCCTAAAAATTGTAAAAATAAAGCGGCAAAGATAAAGCAAATCCCATAAACAAATACAAAACTTAAAACAGAAACAGGAATGTCACGAGAGATTTCACGTCCATTATATTTTGCTTGAAAAATCCCGTGCGGATATAAAAGCTTTTTCATCTGAGTAATGGTAATGGAGTAAATAATTTGAAAGCGGAATACTTTAATACCACATGATGTTGACCCAGCGCAGCCTCCAATAAAGGTAATAAAGAACATAAACCCAATTGCAAAAGTACCCCATTGTGAATAATCCGTCGAAGCATAGCCTGTGCCAGAGATAACCGACATAATGTTAAACGAAGTTTGAATAATGGCCTTATTAATATCGTCATAATAACCATTCAACAATGTATGTGTTGTCATTATCGCGATAAAAATTAAGACAGCGCCCAAAAATGTTTGAACTTGGGTATCTTTAAAAAGAGATTGCCAATCCCCACGAACGGCTTTCAAATATAAAACGAAAGGAAGAGAGCCAAGGGTGCAAAATAAGATCCCAATTATTTTTATCGAATCTTGATGGAAGAATCCAATAGAAGCATCATGCGTCGAAAATCCACCCGTTGATAAGGTAGTCATAGCATGGTTAATTGCATCAAAAAAGCTCATCCCATAAAAGTAATATAGAATGGCACATATAAGTGTTAGAGCGACATAGATGATACCAATTGAACTGGCTAATTGTGCCACACGTGGTAATATTTTCTCGTTTTCAGAGGATTCCATTTTAAAAAGCTGCATACCACCGACTTTCAACATTGGCAGAATAGATAAGGCCATGACAATGATCCCAATACCACCTAGCCATTGAAGAATGCTTCTCCAAATGAGAAGTCCTGGTGGGCGCTGTTCTAAATTAGAAATAACGGTTGATCCTGTTGTTGTTAATCCTGACATTGCTTCGAAAAAAGAGTCTGTAAAACTCATATCATTATTTCCAAGCCAAAAAGGAAGTGCAGCAAAAAAAGGAAGACATATCCAGCTAAAAGCCGTTAAGAAAAATGCATCACGGATATGAAGTGTAAAATCTTTTTCCGAGTTTGTTAAAATCATGAAACCGCCAACACAGCTTGTTATAAAGGCAGATGTAATAAAAATTTTCCAATCAGGATTAGAGTCAAGACCATCAATAAAAGCTGGTATAAGCATCGTAATTGCGATGACTTCTAAAAAAACACCAGTAATAAAAAGAGTAGAGCGATAATTCATGACAATTTTAATACCTTTGAGAGATCTGGCTGAGTTTTGTTTGCAATATAAGAAAAACGATCAATCACAAATTCATAGATATGTCGCTTAAAAGGAACAATGTGATCGGTGATGTCACTTAAGTCAATCCATTTCCATTGTTTAAATTCTATTTCTTCCTCATGACACTCTAAATTGATGTCTTTGTCTTTTCCTTCATATACGACGGCGATCCATTTCTGTCTTTGCCCGCGGTATTTATGGCTGTGTCCTGGAACGTATCCTTTATCCTCATTAAAGTCGTAATGAACCCAATCTTTTGTAATAGCAAGAGGTGTTACATTTTGCATGCCTGTTTCTTCATAAAGCTCTCTCAAAGCGGCATCAACAAGGCTTGTTTCAATCTCTTGTAATGTTATACCCCCTTGTGGTAACTGCCATGCACCAGGTATATCCATACGTTCAGCGATAAATACTTGGCCTTCTTTATTAAAAGCGGCGACACCGACCCCAAGACGATAGGGACGTAAATGCATTGGTAAAGGGGAGGTGGAAGCCGTCATGATATCTTATTGTGTTGCAGGTTGTAAAAAGAGGTTTGTAATAGGCACAATCTCAATGTTTTTATCGGAAAGTGTTTTTGCCCATTCAGAGAATTGTTTCACGGCAAAAGGATAATCATTCATAATACCAACAGCATAACCAAATTCTTTACTTAAGAGTTCTAAGCTGTTTAGTTGTTGCTCAATGGCTTTTTTCGTTTTGATTTCATCGATCGTCAGATCGATTGAGAGATAAGGAGCACTATACTTAAAGGCGCTATCCTCTCCAATATTAAACTCAAGCCCAAGGCTGTTGATATACAAAACGCCACGTCTTGAAAACTCTTCAAAAATCATATCTAGAATTGTATTAGGACGACTAAATGCTTTCCCCATATAATTGATGAGGCCAACATATCCAGTAGAGCGCCCCATGATCCAATGTAAATTTTCTAAATTTTTATCACGGCTAATAGTTGTTAATAACGCTTTAGAACCTGGATCATTGAGAGGGTAGTCACTGGCTTCCATTGGCAACATCATAAGATATTCATGACCTGCTTTTTGCACAAGATATGAAACATCTTCGATAATATCAGAGTAAGGGTTAAGAGCGAGTGTTACATTTGAAGGGATAACCGCAAGAAGGTTTTTCAATTTATATTCATCAAAACCAACATTATTAATAATGATAACAATTCGGCCGTCTTTATCAGATGAGGTGAAGTTTTTTGAGTAATACTTCCATGGAGCACGATTATATGCGTCCTTTTTAGGAAGCATACCAGAAGGCGTTCTCTCTAGAAAATCACTTTGCTGTACAGCTTTGATTTCGTTTAAATCATTTACTTTTTCTTGAGCCAGATTTTTTTCCTCTTTTTTAATGGGCTCTTTTTGATCTGTTATTGGTTTTGTTTCTTTATCTTCACTTTGATCGATAGGAGTAGACACGATTTCGAGGGGGGGCGCTACAGGGCCTGTTGGAATAACATCTGTTTTAGTATCAGGAACGACTTCTTGTGTTGTTTGCAGAGAAACAACACGTTTTGGTATACGTGAGTTTCTTTCTTTCTTGATGTCACCTTCAAGCAAAGAGAGCCCTATAAATAGGGCAATCATTATACAGGCTATAGCAATCGTGCTAACAGCAATCTCACGTTTATTAGGTTTTCTTTTAAAGCCAAGCATGTAAGGTTAACTTATTTTGTTCCATTTGTTATTGTTTTATTGAAGAAACGAACACCATTAAGAAGGTCAATAGCACGAGCTAGTTGATAGTCTTCAACCTTGTCTTTTGTCGGTTCTAGATCTTCATCTTCTTTATCCGATTTCTTCTTTTTTGAGGTTGTTTTTGCTTTTTTCTGAGTTTCTTTCTTGTCTACATCACCTGTATTTTCAAGAGCGCCTTTTAAATCAGATTCACTGCTATATTGAGCATCAATTTTTTCGATCTTAGCCGGTTCTACGATAATGTCTGGTAAAATACCTTTTGCCTGAATAGAGCGTCCAGAAGGCGTGTAGTAACGCGCTGTTGTTAAACGCATAGCACCGTGTTCACCAAGAGAGAGAATTGTTTGGACAGAGCCTTTACCAAATGTTTTGGTTCCCATGACAATAGCTCTGTGGTGATCTTGTAAAGCGCCGGCAACAATTTCTGATGCTGATGCTGATCCTCCATTAACAAGAACAACAATTGGTAAAGCGTTTGCAAGGTCACCAGATGTTGCTTTTTCAACTTGGCTATCTTCTTCATGACGGCTGCGTGTTGAAACGATGTCGCCTGATTCAAGAAAGCTGTCAGACACGGAGATTGCTTGATCGAGTAAACCACCAGGATTGTTTCTTAGGTCTAGCACATAACCAACGAGTTTATCACCGAGTTCTTCTTTAATTTCTTTAATTGCTTTTTCTAGCCCTAGTTGTGTTTGAGCATTAAAGGTTGTGATACGTACATAGCCAATATTACCTTCGATACGGTGTCTGACAGAACGAATTTTAATGATATCTCTTACAATTGTTACATCGAAAGGCTCTTCGCCTTCTCTGCGAATTGTAATAACAATTTCTGTTCCTACCTTGCCGCGCATTTCATCAACAGCGTCAGAAAGGGTTAAGCCCATAACAGGCTCTTCATTAATATGGGTGATTAAATCACCCGCCTGTACACCAGCACGGTATGCAGGAGTGTCATCAATAGGAGAAACAACTTTAACAAGTCCATCTTCCATAGTGACTTCGATACCCAAACCACCAAATTCACCTTTTGTTTGGACACGCATATCTTTGAAGTCTTCTTCATCTAAATAGCTAGAATGAGGGTCTAAGTCAGTTAGCATGCCGTTTACAGCAGCTTTAATAAGCTCTTCATCCGTAACTTCATCTACATATTCTGTGCGAACACGCTCAAAGACATCTCCAAACAAATTGAGTTGTTTATATGTTTCTGAATTAATCTCTTGCGCAGAAGTAGAAAAAGAGAAAGAAGACACGATAAAGAAAGATGTTAAAAGAAATAAAATATGTTTTTTCATGACTGTCCTTAGACCATTTGTTGGATGTAAAAATTACTGTTATTAGTTTTACGTTTTTTGAGCCGCTTTCGCAAGCTTCATGAGATATTTTTGTGGATCAATTTGCTTGCCGCGATCCCTTAATTCGTAATAAAGCGTTGATGAAGCGCCTCTAAAGCCGCCTAAGGTGCCTATAGGCTCACCAGAATCAACATATTGCCCTGTCTTTGTATAAAGCTTTTTTAATCCTCCAATAAGGCTAATTTTGTTGTCTGGGTGTTCTATTATAATGATTTTTTGATAATGTTTGAAAGGGCCTGCAAACTTAATCGTACCAGAAAAAGGGGTTGTAACGGTAGAGTCATGTTTGCCCTCGATCTCGATCCCTTTGTTTGTAACGCCAAACTCGTTCTTTTCGCCATAGTTTCGACTGACATGTCCTACAACAGGCAGGTAAGAACCTTCTTTGAGGGAGAAAACGGATGAAACGGCCGCCGTATTTCTTTTTGGTTTTTTAGGAACAAAAGAGAGGCCACTAATTTGTTCTTCTGCCTCTAATTTTACAACGAGATCTTGTAGGTTATCAGCGTTCAGAGCCAGTTTTTTTGTTTCTTTCCTGTAATTTTCTAATTCAGATTCTGTTGAGCTTAATTGCGTATTTTTTTTTGCTATCAGGTTTTCTAAATTCTTCTGTTTTTCTGAGAGTATATTTTTTTGATCTTCCAGATCCAGTTTCTTTTTTCTAAGTTCGGTTTTGGTCTGTTGTAATGATGCAATATGAGCGTTAATTGTTTTTGTTTTTTCTTGGATTTGAGCCATTGTATTTTGTAAAACACGCTGTGCACGGGCTGTTTTTATTGGAGCTTCTGGTTTTACCAATAAAGATTGAGCAGGGGTGTTTGCAAGGCGTTGTAAAGCGATGAAGAAAACAGATAAGGCTTGTCTTTCGGTTTTTAAAAGTTCAGTTTCTTTCTCCTCTTGCGCTTTAAGAGAGTCTATTCTTTTAGAGGTTTTTAAGATTAAGGCCTCTTGTTCGCGTGTTTTTTTATTTTGCTCAATGAGTTGTTTTTTTGTGGTTTCTATCTCTTTTTTTTGTTCAGTGATCGCTTTTTGAGCTTTTAACGTATCTTTATTTGTTTGAGAGAGTGTTGATTGTATAGATTGTAATTCTTTCTTTTTTTGAGTTAAAGACGTCTGCGTATACGCTTCTTGAGAAGAAGCGGTTAGGCTGAGAAAAAATAAAATTATAAAAAACATATAAGGCATATGTTTAGTTTAATAGAGTCTTATGTTCGATGATAGGGGTGATTAGCAATTATTTGCTGTGCACGATAGAGTTGTTCCACTAAAAAGACACGCGCCATTATATGTGGGAAGGTCATAGCACTTAGAGAAAGCTTGAAATCAGCATGGTTTTTTATAAAATTCTTATCAAAGCCATCAGCGCCTCCAATAATGAAACTAAAGGTAGAGTTACCATGTAGGGTAAGTGTTTCAAGTTTTTCAGCCAAAGCCTGACTGGTTAAGTTTTTTCCGGTTTCGTCGAGGAATATTTTATAACTTTTTGAGGCGTTTAAATGTGGAAGAAGAGCATTTTGCCAACTTTTGCGGTCAGTGTTCTTTCTAGGATCTATTTCTATGAGTTTGATAGGGGTATTCAGCCGTTTATTGTATGAATCATAAAGATCTTTTTCAGGGCCATTTTTTAATAGCCCTACAGCAATAATTTCATTTTGTATCATAATGAGAACTGCTTTTTAATTATATATGTGCCGATACATTATTAGGACGCGAAGATGTGATGCTGTTTAGCATCTCAGGTGACCAAATACGTTCTAAGTTATAGAACTCTCTTACCTCTGGTCTGAATACGTGTATGATTGCATCGCCTGTATCAATAAGTACCCAATCCCCTTGGTTGAGTCCTTCGATACTAATGGATTTATAACCTTCATTCTTAAGTGTACGCATTAGATTTTCAGCAATCGCAGCTACTTGGCGGCTAGAACGCCCAGAGGCGATGAACATAAAATCAGCTATTGCGGTGTCTTTAGGAAGGTCTATTTCGATGATATCTTCTGCTTTATTATCGTCTAGTGTGTTGATAATAAGATCTCTTAATTGTTTTGGGTCGTAACCCTCTGTTTTTATTGACAAAATAAAATATACCCTTTGTTATGATGTTAAAACAAAAAACTGGTCAAGTATTTCACATACCTGTCCAGCCAAATCGTGTTTATAAAACAACTTCATACTTCTATTTTACTAAATTTATAGGGGGAAACGCAAATATTCTTTTCAAAAAATTTACAAAGCTTTAATATTTAAGAAAAACAATCGGTTAGATATATTAAGCAATATTTTGAATATTTTTAATAGAGAGATCAATTGTATCACTGCCAGCTTTTCCCTCATTGTGAGAAATGAGAATGTCTTTAGCCGCAGCTGTTGCTAAGTCAACAATTTTATCTTGAATTTCAGATAAGGCTTGAGCTTCTGCGCGTTCTATTTTGATACGTGCCTGCTCTTTTCTTTTCTGAATATATTTTTCAAGTTCTGTTTCTTTTTTGTTTTGGAGCTTCTCAGCCTTTTGTTTTGCTTCTTCCAAAATTTCATCCGCTTGGTTCATAACGTCGCGATGTTTCTTTTGATATTCATTTAAAAGCTCTTGAGCTTGTTGTTTTAGCTCTTCTGCTTCAGCAAGTTCAGCTTTAATTCTTTCTGTTCTTAGATCTAGAGAAACGAGAATAGGGGTCTTTGCATATTTGAAAGCAATTAAAACAAAGATAACAAAAGCAATAGTCACCCAAACTGTTGCATCGCCGAGTAAAGATGTAACCATTTCTGTTTCCATGAAGATCCTCTTACTTATATCTTTATTTTGTTTTTGCGAGCGCTTTTACAGCCTCAGCAACGTCGTTATCATTGACAGCAATACCACCAATTTTGTGTGCTATTTCAACAGCGATTGATGTCGCCGCTTTTTCAATGCCTGCCATAGCTTTTTCTTTTGCCTCAGTAATGGCTTTTTCAGAGCGCATTTCTTGTAAAGCAATGTCGTTATCCAGCTTTTCATGAGCGGCTGTATGTTTTTCTAAAATCTCAGTTTGCAACTTAATCATAAGAGTATGTGCATCTTCATGAGACTTATGAACAGCTTGTTCATGATAACTGCGAACTTCTTCTGTTTGTGTGCGTATTTCATCCGCAGCATTCAAATCAGACATGATTTTATTTTTACGACCAGTAACGATGTGACCAACACGCGGTAGGGCAAATCGAGACATCAACACATATAAAACAGCAAAAAACACAAACATCCAAAAAATTTGAGATGAGAATGTCGTTGGATCCATCTGTGGTAGACCCGCTGATGTATGTTCTGTTTCAGCATGAGCGATATCGGGAGCAGCAAAGGCTACACCCGATTTCACTAATAATACTAATCCTAAAAGATATTTCATGTTTAGATAAACGCTTCGTTTGTTTTCGTCTTAATTGTTCGGTTTCTTAAGTGAAAAGAATCAAGAAAGAGATCAAAAGAGCGAAAAGCGCAATCGCTTCTGTAAGAGCGAATGTTAAAATACCGATTGGGAATACTGTGTCTTTTACACCTGGGTTGCGACCAATAGCTGTAATAAGAGCAGAGAATAGGAGACCTAAACCAATACCAACTCCTAGTAGAGGGATAACAGCAAGACCAGCACCAATCATTTTTGCAGCTTCTAATTCCATTTTAAAAATCCTTATTTTGTTTGTTTACTTTTAAGTTAATTCCAATTTTTATATACCTGCTTTTTACTGTGTAACAAGATCATCCGCAAGTCTTTTTTTTAAAAAATGCTCTTGTTTCCCTTTAATCTTAGTGGAGATCAATAGAGTCCTTTAAATAGAGGCATGTTAGAATAGTGAAAACATAGGCTTGTAAGAAAGCAACTAAGATTTCAAATCCAACAAGAGCCACATTAATTGCGAGAGGAGCAAGGCCAAAGATCACGCCCAATGAAACGCAAAACCCAGCAAATACTTTAAGCATTGTATGACCAGCCATCATGTTAGCAAACAAACGAACTGATAATGAAATAGGACGTGATAAATAAGATAGAACCTCAATTGGGATCAAAATAGGGGCCATAAATAAAGGCACACCACTTGGAACAAAAAGAGAGAAAAAGTGAAAACCATGGCGGAAAATACCCAGTAATGTCACGAATAAAAAGACAAACATCGATAGAGCAAAGGTCACAATAATATGGCTTGTAAATGTAAAAGCATAAGGAATCATGCCCAACATATTCCCCATTAAGACAAACATAAAAATAGAGAAAACAAGAGGGAAGTAACGACGTCCGTCGGGACCTACACTATCATCTACCATGTTTGATATAAATTCATAAAACATTTCGGTCACATTTTGCATGCGTGTAGGAACAAGACGATTACGACGAACAGTAACGGTCATTAAAAGAGTTGCGGATAAAACAGCAATCAACATCCATAAAGACGAGTTTGTAAAACTTATATCATAGCCCATGAGAGAGAATTCCATGCCTGCTACAGGTGTGATTTGAAATTGATGTAATGGATCTGCCACGATTTTTTCTCCTTCAACTTAAAACAAAAATAATTTAATCGTTGTTTTCTTTGTCTTCGTTTTTATCCTTTAAAGTTGTTGCTCGACTTTTGTATCCAACGTTATATCCTAATCCTTGCAAGGATTTATAGACATTGAGCATACCTGCGGCACAGCCTAAAAAGAAAAATACAATTATTCCTAAGGGTGATGTATCAAAATAATGATCAATAAGCAAGCCTAAACCGCATCCAACGATTATTCCTGAGGCGAGTTCAACACCAAGCTTGAAGGCACCCCCTAAGACATTTGTATTTTCTTTTCGCTTAAAACGCTGTGCAGCCGTTTCTTCTTCTCGTTTTTTATTGCGAGCGAGGGCATCATCTAATTTTTTTTGAAAATCTGGATCGTTTGACATTATTTTATGCAGCTACGTGCTCCTCTAAAAGATCTGCTTGTGACAAATCAACAGACACAAGTTGAGAAATACCTCTTTGGGCCATTGTTACGCCATAAAGTCTATCCATGCGAGCAACGCTCATACGGTGGTGAGAGATAACTAAGAAGCGTGTATTTCCTTTAGCGGCCATGCGATCAAGTGCATTACAGACACGGTCTACGTTTGCATCATCCAGTGCAGCGTCAATCTCATCAAGAACGCAGATCGGGGATGGATTTGTTAAGAACATTGCAAAAACAAGCGCAATAGATGTCAAGGTTTGCTCTCCACCAGAGAGAAGCGTTAGATTTTGTAGTTTTTTACCAGGGGGTTGCGCAAAAATCTCTAGTCCAGCATCAAGAGGGTCTTCATCATCAGTTAATTGTAGGTAAGCTTTACCGCCACCGAATAAATCTGAGAAGAGGGTTCTAAAATGAGCATCTACTTTTCCAAAGGCTTCTACTAAACGTTCACGCGCTTCCTTATTAATGCGTGAGATAGCACTTCTTAGTTTAGCAATAGCAGATGTTAGTTCTTCTTCCTCTGTCTTGAAACGGTTGATCTCTGTTTCAACTTCTTCGGCTTCTAATTCGGCTCTTAAGTTGACGGCCCCCATTGTGTCGCGTTCATTTTTTAGGCGTGCTAAGCGGTTTGTATAGGCTTCAAGAGAGTGTGTTCTTAAGTTGTTTTCATCAATCTCAAATTCAGAAATCATTTGTTGCGCATTCATTTCAAAATTTTCTTGAATAGCATCATTAAGTTCAGAGATTTTTTGGCGACAATTCGTATATGTAACTTGTAGAGCAGCTCTTTTTTCTTTACTTGAAGAAAGTGCGATTTCTTTTTCCCTAAGCTCTAGAGCAAGTGTTTGAACAATCTGTTCGGCTTCTCCAAGTGTTTCTGCCTTGTCGTTTCGTGCTTTTGAGGCCGATAGAATTTTTTGTTCCAGGCTGTCAGCATTATTACCATCTAAGTTTACGGATTCTTGTGTATTGACAAGATTATTGTAATCATTTCGAGATGCTTCTATGCGCGTCTGTAAAGATGTTAAGCGTTGCTCTGTTGTCTTTTTTGCTTCTTGTAGGGTTTGTATCTCACGCTCAATTTGTTCTAAGCGCATTGCTTTTCGATCTTTATTTCGTAGAGATTCACTGAGGGTGATTTGTTTTTGATTGAGGGTACTTGTAAGACTATTTAATGTTTCTTTTAAGCGATCTCTTTCTTCACCTTTATGTGCGTTTCCTTGTTTTAGTTTTAAAGAATCTTTTACATGCGTTAGTTGTTCATTTGTCTTTTCGAAATCTTCTTCGATGCGTCCTAAAGAGGTTGTGATGCTTGTTAAATCGTTTTTCAAAGCATGATATTCATCTTGAAGGGAGCCAAGGCGATCTCTTTGTGACTTTATTATTTTTTCTTTTTCAGAGAGGTTTGCTCTATTTTCTTCAAGCGATTTCTTAAGCTTATCCAAAGACTCGATTTTCTGTTCTTGTTTTTGTTTTTCAACAGTAACAGTGGACTCAGCTTTTGTGACAGTTATCGTTAGATCAGCGAGGCGATTTTTTTGTTGTAACTTGATCGCGCTTGAGCTTGGTGCATCTGCCTTAATAATGAGGCCATCCCAACGTAAAACATCACCTTTATCACTGACTAAAATTTGCCCTGCTTTAAGCTCTGTTTTTAAAGTGTCAGAGATCGCGTCTAAGGATTCAACTAAGCCAATTTGAGAGAGTGCTCTATTTAATTTCTCTGGCGCTGTGACATAGTTCAGAATAGATGTCACAGAAGTTGGAAGAGGTTGATCTATGGCTTTCTCGCCTAATTTTGACCAATAGATTAATGCTTCTTCAATAAGAGGGTAACTTAATCCTTCTCCAAGTGCGGCTGCGAGCGCTCTTTCATAGCCGTCCTCTACTTTTATTTGATCTAAAAGAGGCGGATGGTTCTCATCATTGCCACTTTGAACAATTTCAGTTAATGCATCATATTCGGCTGTTACACGAGCAAAGTCAGATTGTTTTTCGCTCACAATTTCTCTTTGTTCTTGTAAACACTTTTCTTGTGTTGTTTTCTGCTCTTCAAGTAAATCTCTTTGTTCTTTTAGGGCTTGAATTTCTTTCTCGCCACTTTCTATATCGGCTTTTAATCCGTCAAAGAGTGTTTGCTGTTGTTGTTGTGCTTTGATTTGTTCTAAGCGTTCTTCATACTTTTTCTTTTCTTCAACCAAGTTTGCAATCTGCCCTTCAAGAGCAACTTTTTGGTTTTGTAACCCATTAACAGCAGCGTCGTTTGTTATGATCGCTTGATTGAGCTCGTGATAGCTCGCTTGCGTTTCATCTGCTTGTTTCTTAAGAGTGTCTAACTCGGTTTGTAAGCGATTGATTTCTTCTTGATCGGTCTCGTTAGATGATGAGATCTCAGTTTTTTCACTTAAGAGAGTTTTGATTTTTGTTTGTGATTCTTGTGCATAACCTTCTTCACGCTCATATTCATTTTGAGCTGTAGTTAGAGCATTTTTTGCACGTTCAATCGCTTCTTGTTGTCTTTGTATCGCTTGTTCTTGATTCTCTTGTTCTATTAATAAACGTTGTAATATCGCTGCGGCTTTTGCTTCTTCCTGGCGTAAATCAGGTATAAGGGCTGCGGCTTCTGTATGTTTTGTTGTAAGCGTTGTGATCAAACTCATTTGTTCACGAATAACGGCTTCTATTTCATCAAAATCATGCTTGGAGGCTTTTTCTTGGTGAGCAATATCATGCCATTTATAGGCATATAAATTAGCTTCAGCCTTTTTTATATGATGTGAAAGGTTACGATAGCGTGATGCTAGACGCGCTTGTTTCTTTAATCCATTCAAATGTGTTTCTTGCGTTGTGATGACATCTGCTAATCGCTCTAAGTTATTTTCAGTTGCTTTTAACTTTAATTCAGACTCATGACGACGCGCATGTAATCCTGTAATACCTGCGGCATCTTCTAAAATACGACGACGATCTTTTGGTTTTGCTTGAATAATCCCAGTAATGCGTCCTTGGGAAACGAGTGCGGGAGAATTCGCACCACTTACAAGGTCAGCGAATAAAAGCTGTACATCTTTTGCTCTAACAGATTTGCCATTAATCTTATAATCAGATCCAGAGCCACGTTCGATGTAACGTGTTATTTCTAGCTCTTCTGTATCATGATAAGGAGGAGGGGCTGTTTTATCACTGTTATCAAGCCAAACAGTTACTTCTGCGCTAGAGCGTGCTGCTTTGTTGTTTGTTCCGTTAAAGATGACATCTTCCATGCCAGAACCACGCATGCGTTTTGCAGAATTTTCACCCATAACCCAGCTCAAGGCTTCGAGTAAATTAGATTTACCACAACCATTGGGGCCTACGACACCTGTTTTGCCAGGGCCGATCTCTATTTCGGTCGGGTGTAAGAATGACTTAAACCCGCTAAGTCGTAATTTTGTAAACTGTACCATGAGTGCCCAGAGTATAAGGAAAGAACACTCTAAGAATCAATGAAAAAGAGCTGAAAAATACATAAAAACTGTGGAAAACATTCCAAAAAGCGATAAAAAATACGTTTTTATTATTTTGAAAGCTTATCAACAACGGCTTCGAAGGCTTTTACACTTCTAACACCTGAGAATTTTTCGACTCGGCCATCTTTAGAAATAAAGATAAAACTTGGTGTCGCTTTTACTTGATAAGTTTCTTGAGCTTCTTTGAAACGCTCAAGTAAAGATGCATCAAGCGTTTCATCTGTTTGACATGCACGATAAGACTGATCGTCAATGCCTGCTAGACGTCCCATTTGAATGAGTGTCGTATCTATCTCGGTTGATTCAGCCCAGCTTTTTCGGTTTTTAAAGAGAAGTTTGACCATTCCAATATAGCGTGATTGATCAACACAATGTGCTAATTTTGTCGCTTTGTATGCAGGGTTGTTTGTTGGAAAATCTCTAAAAATGAAGCGTGCTTTACCTGTGCGAACAAGCGCTTTTTCAACGTCGCTAAAGACATTATTGTGGAAATCTGCACAGTGGCTACATGAGAAAGAGGCGTATTCGATAATTGTTACAGGGGCGTCTTTACTTCCAATATCATAAACATTCATCCCCGCAGGTATGTCTTCAACAGAACCCGATGTTTCGAGTGTTTCTGTTGCTGTGTCGTCGCTATAGCTGTGTATATGAGATTCGTCTGCGTGGTGACTATGTTCTGCATGGTCTTGCTTTTTATCAGCAACAGATGATTTGTTCATATATAACAAGCCACCAGCAACAATAGCAGCAGCAATGATTGTGATCAGTAATTTTGCGCGATTATTCATGAGAGTGATTTCCTTTTGCCTTATTTAATTTTGTTGCGATACTTTATCAGAGCTTTGAGTCTAAATATAGACTTTGTGCAAAATTTTTCAAAGTTTCCTTTAAATTTAAATCTGTCACATCCTTAATTGTGTCTTCAATCTCTTTGATTTGTTGTGTTGTTAATTTTGGTGTGCGCTCAACACGGCGCATTTTTTTAGGTTCTTTTGATGCGGTCGGGGCGGCGTGTATGAATTTAATATCATCAATTGTATGTATGCCTAAAAAGAGGTTGACCTTTTCTCTCCAAATATCTTTTTCATGTTGAAGGATGGTGGCGTAAGAGCTTGTTGTTGATAAAATAAGTGTTGCTCCCGTTTTTTTTCCTGTTTTGTCTGTTTTTGATTTCGCAAACGAGATTTTTTGAGGAAAAGCCATTTTTGCTTTTTGTTCACCAACAATCAAAGGCCAACTCTGCAAGAGTTTTGCAAAGAGAAGTCCTTTTTTACCTAGGTATGTTTTTGTAACATCTCCAACAAGGTTTGATATTCGGTGCATTTTCGCCTTGATCTTTTAAATTAATTTTGCATAGTTTGACGTATGAATGAGAAAAAAGTCAAACTTTTTCAAGAAAAATTATTAAATTGGTATGATATCCATGCCAGAGATCTTCCTTGGCGCGCCAAAAAAGGTGAGATATCAAACCCATATCACGTGTGGTTATCTGAAATTATGTTGCAGCAAACAACGATTGCAACGGTTAAAGATTATTTTTTAAAATTTATAAATAACTGGCCGACTTTAACTTGTTTCTCTCAGGCGAGCGAAGATGAAGTTTTAACAGCTTGGGCGGGGCTTGGATATTATTCACGTGCGCGTAATTTAAAGAAAACAGCTAATATTCTAGCTCATGAATATGGGCATATCATTCCAGATAGCTATGAAGAGCTAATAAAATTACCAGGAATTGGTGATTATACAGCCTCTGCTATACGTGCAATTGCGTATAATAAGGATGCTGTTGTCATGGATGGAAATGTTGAGCGTGTTGTCTCTCGTATTTTTATGATTGAAGATAAGCTTCCTAAGGCTAAGCCAGCTTATAAAGAAAAAACAACATTGTTGTCTTGTGAGCCTTATGGGCGTTATGGAGATTTTGCACAGGCAATGATGGATCTAGGCTCAACTATATGTACGGTGACGTCACCTAAATGCTCTTTATGTCCCGTTTCATCTCTTTGTCAGGCACACAAAAAAGGGGATACCGATTCGTACCCCAGAAAAGAAATAAAGAAGAAAAAAACAAAGAGATATACGAATGCTTTTTTTATACAAAATGAGGACGGTCAGTTTTTTATTAGAAAGCGCCCGGAAAAAGGGGTGTTGGCAAATATGTATGAGATCCCAAGTAGTTCATGGATTGAAAAGAAAAATGATAATCAGCTTGATGTAGAAATTCCATTTTTAACAAAGACACTTTCTTGGAAGAAGAAAAAAGGTGTAGTGAAGCATGTTTTTACACATTTTGAGCTGTTTGTAACGGTTTTTATCAGTTCAGAATTTGTAAGCAAGGACTCTTTTGAGCAAGAAGGTGTTTTTGTTTCAGAAGACATCTTAGGAGAATACGCTCTTCCTACATTAATGAAAAAAATAATTTCTCATGCACAAATGTAAATGATGCTCTCGAATCATAGTATTATCCGTTAAGGCTTTTCTAAATTTTTTTAGCTATCTTATGAGTATGAGGTAAGTGAGGACTATGAAGCATATTTTATTCTTAATTTTATTTATTTTGTCTTTTGTTGTGACGATTGGTTTCAACGCAGAAGCTGATGATAATAGATATGAGGTAATAGAAGATCCAATTGAGTTAGGTGAGCATGTCTATGAAAAGACGACATACCAAAATTTAACGAACTATTTTGTCAATTCTGGTGCGATTGATTTACGAATACCGGAAATTATGGTTGATTATGCACGCATTTTTCAATGTGAAGTTTACCAAGATTATTATGAGGATGAGCATGAGTGGCAACAAATTTCAAAAGCGATCGCAACCTCAGCGATGAAAAAAATCGATAAAACGCTTACTCGAAGTCAAAGAAGAAAAGGATATTTTTATTTTACATCTAATCTACGTTTAGAGCGTTTTGATCCAACAGTAAATGGATTCCCATTACATCCAGAAGATGCTATGCATCAAATACAACGTATAGAAGTTATTGATATGCGCAAATATAATTTATGTAATAAAAATGGTGTCGGCGCTGCTTTTCCGACTAAAACATTCTTACAAACAGAAAATCATATTACTTTAGATACATTAGTTGTTCCAGATGAGGGCGCTTTTGAGCAGATTTCGGATATTAGAGTGTCAAAACGTAATAGTGCTCGAAATATAACAGCTGTTTATTTCTTCTCAGTTTATAATTACGAAGATTCAACAGCACGTGAATGTGCCAATTCTAGAATGAATTGTTTGGACTTAGTGGGTGAGCTTGAATATATCAGTTATTATAAAACGCCAGAACTTAAAGATTTTCTTTTTATTCAAAAGATTGAAAAAGAAAATCCAGAAAGTGATCGTTTATAAAAGGCATCCTATAAACCTTCACGGATAACAGCTCTTAAATCATCAATCGGTTTTAACTCACCAGCATTTTCAAAGTGCCAGAATGTCCATCCATTACAAGAGGGCGCGCCCTGAATGCTAGCGCCAACTTTGTGAATAGAACCTCTGTGCTTTAAGCCAGGTTGTGAACAAACAAGATGTCCGTCAGCGCGAACAACAGCACTAAAGCGCTTTTGTTTATCATATAAAACTGTTCCTGCTTCTAATAACCCTTGTTCGATGAGTGTTCCAAAAGGAATACGAGGCTGCTCACGTTTCTCTATAGTTTTAACAAGTTCTTCATCTGCTAAGCGCTCAACAGCATCAATACGTTTTTTTGCACCTTCTGCATAAACAGGATCTTGATCTAAGCCAATAAAGTCACGACCTAATTTTTTAGCGACGGCACCAGTTGTTCCTGTTCCAAAAAATGGATCAAGGACAAGATCACCAGCATCTGTTGAAGAAAGTAAAACACGATGTAAAAGAGATTCTGGTTTTTGTGTAGGGTGGAGTTTTTTACCATCTTCACCTTTAAGACGCTCATTACCAGTGCATAAAGGAAGGTACCAATCGCTTCTCATTTGAAGATCATCATTAAGACCTTTCATAGAGTCGTAATTAAATCGGTATTTTGAGTCTTGTGATTTAGAGGCCCAAATCAATGTTTCATGAGCGTTACAAAAGCGACGTCCTCTAAAATTAGGCATTGGATTTGATTTACGCCAGATAACATCATTTAAAATCCAAAAACCTAGATCTTGCAAGATAGCACCAACACGGAAAATATTGTGGTAACTTCCAATAACCCAGATACTACCATCATCTTTCAAACAATCGCGCGCAGCTGATAGCCATTCACGTGTAAAATCATCATATTGTTTTAATGAATCAAACTGATCCCAATGATCATCAACAGCATCTACCTTTGTATTGTTAGGGCGGTGTAAATCACCTTGTAGCTGTAAATTATAGGGAGGATCAGCAAAGATCATGTCAATGCTTCCCTTAGGTAGGTTTTTCATAGATTCAACACAATCCCCTAGGATAATCTCATTGCGAGGCGCGCGAACAAGTTTATCTTGAGTTTGTGTGGGGGCTTTTGAAGCTGTAGATGTACGTAAGATCGTTTGAGTCATAACTTTTATAGTATGAATCAAGCGGGATTCTGGGTCAATAAAAAATGTGGATAACTTTGTGGATAATTTAAAAAAGAAACTATGATTCAGTAAGTTGTAATATAGTTACATTATCAACAGTCTTTAGATTCTAAAAAGAATCAACGTTTAAAATTAAAAAGAAAAAAGATTAGTTAGATAAAAGTTTCTTGATTGGAGCGAAGCTTTTTCTGTGATGATCTGTAATGCCGTGCTTTTCTAAGCCGTCTTGATGCGCTTTTGTACCGTAGCCACTATTTGTATTCCATCCGTAATAGGGGGTTTGTTGATGTAAGTCTTCCATGATTTTATCACGCGTGACCTTGGCAACAATTGAGGCGGCCGCAATGGAGTTTGAATGGCTATCCCCTTTTACAATGGCTTGTTTTTGCAGATGAGGGAATGTTTTGAATTCGGGGATTTTGTTACCATCTATCAAAGCATAAGCGCAAGAGGGTGTAAGAGCTTCTAAACTTTGTTCCATTGCCAGAAAACTTGCTTGTAAAATATTAATCTCATCAATTTTTTTAGGAGAAACAATGCCTACACCGTAAAGACATTCTTGTGTAATAATATGAAAGAGCTTTTCTCTCGTTGGTTTAGAAAGTTTTTTACTATCATTTAGTTCCAAGATAAAAGGAGATTTTCTGATTTCTTTCGGGATAAAAACACTCGCGGCAACAACAGGCCCAGCCCATGGGCCTCTACCAACTTCATCAATACCAACGACCATGTCATAGCCACAGGAGTCTTCGAAAGAGAAATCAGGCATTACTTATAAGGAGAAGATACGTCAGGTGTTAGGTTTGCTACAACAATGCGCCCATTTTCAATGACGAGTTGTACGACAAATTCTTTTTCCGCACCTGCTTTTGTTTTGAAAGTTTGATAGAAACTGTAACCTTCATTGTTCCAAGCGTCACGTGTAGGTGCAACAGTCATTTTTGTATCAAAACTTTTAAATTCTTGGAAATAAGGAATCAATGTTGAAACAACATTTTTCTCAATTTTATGCGCTCCGAAATGACGAACCATATTAGGACTTACACGGTGAATAAAGCCATCACTGTTGCGTTGGATGAGAGAGTTAACAGTTTGATCTGCAACATTCATGAAGTCTTTGTATGATAAGGAAGTTTCAGGCTTTGTTAAAATAGTTTGATTATGAGGTTGTCTTGTATATTGGCTCATATCGTTGCGTGGCTGTATGCTGCGCTGTAATGATGAATAAGCGTTATCGTATGGAAAAATTTCCACAGCAGGCTTTGATTTTGCAAAAGCAAAAGAAACCCCAACGCTAGATAGGATTACGACAGAAAGTAAAAAAGAAAAAATAGTCTTCATAAGGGTATAGTTTCGAATCTTTTATTAACAATTAATTCAACACACTATACCCTAACGAAAAGATTTTGCTAGAGCAAGTTTATTTAATAGCAAGCTTGTCTTCAGATTTATTTTCTTTTCCATCAAGGTCAATTTCTAGAGCTTTAGAAACAATTTCACGAATCCCTTTATCAAGATCTTTTGTTTTCAACACCTCATGCAAAGCATTTTTCATTTTTGTTTGGCGCTCTAGGTCATAGTTTTTCCAATCCTGAAGGGTGATTGCTAAGCGCGCACCTACAGAAGGGTTTATTGTATTGAGCTTGATAATAGCATCTTTTACAAACTCATAACCGGAGCCATCTGCGCGGTGAAGATTACGTCCGTTACTTGCGAATGCACCAATAACCGAGCGTACACGATTTGGGTTTTTCCAAGTAAAATCAGGATGTTTAATAAGGGCGCGTACATGGTCAATGATATCATCACGATTAGCAGACGCTTGCGCCATAAACCATTTGTTCACAACAAGAGCTTCTGATTTGAACTGCTCGTAAAACTCTTTTTGTGCGGTTTCTCTATGCGCGTGATCAATATTAGCTAAAAGAGAAAAAGCAGATGCTTGATCTGTCATGTTGTCAGTTTGTTTAAACTGCGTGTAGATCATGTCTACTAATGGATCTTCCTCAAGTGATGCAAGATAAGATAGCGCACAATTTTTAATGGCACGTTTTCCTGTTTCTTCTACATTAAACACATAAGCACCAGTTGATTGGTTTTGCTTGTAGATCTCTTTGAATTTATCTTCATAGACATTGGCAAGCTCTTTACGCAGAAGTTTACGCGCTTGATAAATGGCTTCATGATCAATGATATCCATTTCTTGAGCCAAGGTTGATGGCGCAGGAATTTGAAGGCTTAATGCGAGTAGATTTAAGTCGTCTTGTCGGTTATCTAAGAGCCATCCAATGCTTTCAACATATTCATGAGGAACAGACATTGGACTCCCAGCTTGAAAGTCTTTAATCATTTCTAATAAAACTTCTTTAGCAATTGTTTGTCCGCTATCCCAACGGTTAAAGCCATCGCTATCATGCTGCATCAAAAACATATGGTTTTTGCGTGTTAAATCTGTTTTTAAGCGGACAGGGGCTGAAAATCCTCTTAAAAGAGAAGGTGTTGGCTTTGTTGTACCAACATTTTTAAATTCAAATGTTTGTTTGCTTTCCTTTAAATTTAAAACAAGGTCAGTTTCACCGTTATCACCAATAGCAATATCGTTCCCATCTTTATCAAGTAAGCCAATTTTTACAGGGATATGCATAGGCTGTTTATTTTTCTGGCCAGGTGTATCTGGAATAAATTGTTCAAAATGAAGTTTATAAGTCTGTGTCACAGCATCAAATTCTTGCGTCACAGTTACTTCAGGTGTTCCTGCTTGTGAATACCATAGGCGGAATTGTTTTAAATCTAAACCAGAAGCATCTTCCATTGCTTTGACAAAGTCTTCACATGTTGCGGCGCTGCCATCATGACGATCAAAATAAAGATCTGTTGCTTTGCGATATGTTTCTGCGCCTAAGAGGGTATGGAACATACGAATAACTTCTGAGCCTTTTTCGTATACAGTGAGTGTATAGAAATTGTTGATCTCTTGATATGACTCTGGGCGGATAGGGTGCGCTTGCGGGCCTGCATCTTCTTTAAATTGCGTGTTTCTAAGGAAGTTTACATCCGAAATTCTTTGTACAGAGCGAGAGTTTAAATCGCCTGAGAAAGATTGATCTCTAAACACCGTTAAGCCTTCTTTTAAAGAAAGCTGGAACCAATCACGACAAGTAACACGGTTTCCTGACCAATTGTGGAAATATTCATGTGCGACAATGCCTTCTACACGACCAAAGTCTGCATCAGTTGCTGTTTTTGCAGATGCAAATAAAGCAGATGTATTGAAGATGTTCAGCGATTTATTTTCCATCGCTCCAAAGTTAAAATCACTGACGGCAACAATGTTAAAGATATCTAGATCATATTCACGACCATAAGCTTCTTCATCCCATTTCATAGATTTTTTAAGAGCTTCCATTGCGAAATAACATTTGTCTTCATCGCCAGCCTCTGTAAAAATTTTGAGATCAACTTTACGCCCAGACATTGTGATAAAATGATCTTCAATCACGACAAGGTCACCTGCAACAAGTGCAAATAAGTAAGATGGTTTATTAAAAGGGTCTTCCCAAACTGTATAGTGGCGATGACTATCTAATTTACCTTCATCAATTTTATTCCCGTTTGAAAGTAAAACAGGATAGCTATTTGGCGCCTCGATACGTGTTGTGAATTTTGATTGCACATCAGGACGATCAAGATAGTATGTTATGTTTCTAAAGCCTTCAGATTCACATTGGGTACAATGCATTTTAGAAGATTTATATAACCCCTCTAAGGCTGTGTTATTTTCAGGATCAATTTTAACAATGGTTTTCAAAGTGAATTCATCAGGAACACTATAGACCTCTAAGGATTCGTCTGTACGCTCATAGCCTTGTTCACCTAATGTTTGGCCATCTAGTTCTACGGATTGCAGGTCAAGGTTTTTGGTGCCATCAAGAACAAGAGAAGTGGCTTGTTTATTATCTTTTTTTACGATTAAGGTTGTTTCAACTTCTGTGTAGCTGTCAAAAACGCGGAAAGTAAGATCGACTTTCTTTATTGAAAAATCGGGTGCTTTATAATCTTTTAAATATTTTGTTACTGTTTTTGGTTGTGTGTCTTCGCTACGGGGCATGAATAAAACCTTTCATCGATTTATAAAAATATATCCTATCATTAAATGTGATAGTGCAACCTTTAAAAATCAACTAAAAAGGTAAAATAACTGTAAACTAAGGCGTTTTTTTATTTATTAACGAAGGACAATGTCCCAGTCTACACGCTCTAATCTATCAATTAAGAGATGCGCTTTTTGAAAGGTTTCTAAGTTATTCATGAAATAACTATGATTAGAAGGGGATGCAATGACATTCATGCCAGCCTTAAGACCAGAAGTCAGGCCAGCGGCACTATCTTCAATAACAAGGCAATTTTGCGGTGGGATCCCCATTTTCTCAGCGGCCATAAGGTAAGGGGTTGGGGAAGGTTTTCCATCCACAGTATCTTCTATCGCAAGGGAGAATTCAAAGAAATGCTCACCAACAGATTGAACGCTTTTTGAAACAATAGCCCGTTGTCCATTTGAAACGACTGCTTGACGAATATCTCGATTTTGGATCATTGCAAGTGTATCAGGGAGTGTTTCAAACATATGGGCGGCTTTTTCGAAATTATCAATCACATAAGCCATAATTTCATTTTTGAAATCTATAAAATTTAAATGAGTTGCTTCAAAATCTAAAACGATAAGATTGAATGTTGCTTCTAATGTTGTACCAGCCCATTTTGCAATAAATTCAGGAGAAAGATCATAGTTGTGATTCTTACAAAAAACTTTTACAGCGTGTTCAAACAGAGGCTCAGAATTAACTAACGTTCCATCAACGTCCCAAAACACAGCCTTAATAGAATCAATCGGCGTGAAAGAAGTCTGTGCAAAGAGGTTAGTTGGCTGTTGGGTCGTAAGGATAGGATTGGTCATCGTCTTCCTCTTTCATATCAGGGTGATCTGTGTGCGTGTATGAAGCAATTTTATATAAAACGTCTTTTACATTTGCATGCGTTGCTGCTGAGATTGCAAAAACATCTTTACCAGAGGCTTTTTCAAGAGCTTGTTTTTTCTCTTCGATCTCTTTTTCGCTTAGCGCGTCAATTTTATTCAAGGCAATAATTTCAGGCTTATTAATTAAGCTTGTGTCATATTTTTCTAATTCATTACGAATGATTTGATAATTTTCGACAACGTCTTCATCTGTGCCATCAATTAAGTGAAGTAATATTTTCGTACGTTCTACGTGGCCTAAGAAACGATGCCCAAGGCCTGCTCCGTCGCTTGCGCCCTCAATAAGACCCGGGATATCAGCTAATACAAAATCATAAGGGCCAATTTTAATAACACCTAAATTTGGGTGAAGGGTTGTGAAGGGGTAATCAGCAATTTTTGGTTTTGCATTTGAAACAGCAGATAAAAAAGTGGATTTACCAGCATTCGGCAACCCAAGTAAGCCTGAATCAGCGATCAATTTAAGGCGAAGCCAAATAGCCGCATCTTGTCCAGGCCATCCAGGGGTGTTCTTTCTAGGGGCTTGGTTTGTTGATGATTTGTAATGTGCGTTTCCAAAACCTCCATCACCGCCTTTTAAAAAGAGGATACGCTGTCCTTCTTCAGTGAAATCGGCAAGAACTGTTTCTTTATCTTCGTCTAAGACCTGTGTTCCGACGGGGACTTTAATAACAAGGTCTGCACCGTCTTTGCCAGTCTTGTTACGCCCCATGCCATGGATACCTGTTTTGGCTTTGAAGTGCTGCTGGTAACGGAAATCAATTAAAGTATTTAGGTTGTTAACGGATTCGAAATATATATGACCGCCTCGGCCACCATTCCCTCCATCAGGACCACCGAATTCAACATATTTTTCACGGTGGAAGCTTACGCATCCAGCGCCACCATCTCCGCTTTTTAAATATATTTTTGCTTCGTCCAAAAACTTCATTTTTATATCATTTCATTTTCAAAGTAGAAAAGGGCTCGGAGTAATCGCCAAGCCCTTTTTCTTATAAATTCTTTTAATTTGTAAGCTTAGCTTGCGTTTGCAGGCTCAACACTTACACATTGTTTGCCACCACTTGTTTTGTGGAAACGAACAGTTCCTGATTCTGTTGCGAAAATTGTATGATCTTTACCAATTCCAACATTTGAACCAGGGTGGTATTTTGTACCACGTTGACGAATAATGATGTTACCAGGGATAACGATCTCGCCACCAAATTTCTTAACGCCTAAACGACGACCAGCCGAATCACGACCATTTCTAGAACTACCACCAGCTTTCTTATGAGCCATCTTTACTCTCCTTTAAGCCTTAAGCTTTAATATCTGTTATCTTAATTTCAGTTAAACGTTGACGGTGACCGTTTTTACGACGGTAGTTTTGACGACGTTTCTTTTTAAAGATGATGATTTTCTCATCTTTGTGTTGTCCAACAACTTCAGCTTTAACAGTAGCACCAGAAACAAGAGGTGTACCCACCTTTGTTGTCTTCTCATCACCAACCATTAAAACGTCTGCTAAATCGATTTTAGCACCAGTTTCAGCATCAATCTTTTCAACAAAAAGAGTTGCGCCTTTTTCTACACGGTATTGTTTTCCGCCTGTTTTTACAATTGCATACATAATCTAAACTTTCAAAATTGTTAGTATTGCTACGTTATAAATTCCTAGATGGCGTATTTAGCCTAAAAAGCACCACTTTGTCAAGTGTTGCTTTTGAAAATATGTGAAAATATTATTTTCGTTCTCTAATCCACGCTAAAATAACAAAAAAACAGCTTAATGCAAGCCCTAATGGAGGTGAGAAAAGTTCTGTTTTGGTTGTACTAATTGTTTTCGTGCTTTGATTATCTCTAAGGCTTAAATAATTGCGCCCATAGAAAGATGCGTTTTTGTGCGGTGTCATACGTATGTCGGGTGTGTTTTCAACAGAATCTTCAAGCCAAAAACTATTCCCCCTCGTGATTTGAGCGAGCTTTTTGCTTTGTTCGTCTGACGCTGTTAAACGACTAAATTCTTGTGTGTTAAAGTCACCGACAATAAAGACTGTTGTTGCTTCTCTAAAGCTGGCTTTGTAAACACCAAACTCTTTTGCTTTGAAACTATGGATCGCTGAACCAGACTCATTCAGTGCGACAGGAATTTCTTCAATTTCACCTGTTGGCGATTCAAGGATTAAGGTGTCTTCGCCTGTTTCTAAGTCATATATAGCAAGTGTTATATTTTGATGATCTATTTGCGCTGTAATTCGATTAGCTTCTAGTTCAGGTTCTTTCATCAGCCAATGTGATAGGCGTCTTAAGATCTCTTGGTGTGGCCCACCATTTTGAACGGCTTTTGCCCATAACCAAATTTGGTCGCTTGTAAATTGAGCAACGCGCCCTTGTCCAACTTCTGAAATAAGAAGAAGAGGGATATCATTAATGCCTGATAATAGAGCGTGGCTATCAGGAGATTTCGAATGAATGCTTGTTTGCCTATACCATGGGTCCCAAAGTTCTTCTAAAGGGGCAATTGTTTGTGTGATAGGATGCCTTGTTCCTTTTTCTGTAACATGGGGTTTGTATTCTTCTTCAAGTGTTGTTCCTGATAAGGATGCGGGTAAAAGACGATCTAGCTGTGTTTTAAAAAGGGTGCTCGCATTACTTTCAGGGCCAGAAACATCCAAAAAAGCACCGCCTTCTTTGATAAAGTTAGCAATGTTGTTCATATAAGTGATTGGCATGAAGCCATATTTTGAAAAACGATCAAAAATAATCAGATCAAAATCATTGATTTTATCTTCAAACAGCTCTTCAACAGGAAAAGGAATGAGAGCTAATTCATTAGAGGGGACTAAGTTGCTTTTTTCTGGTGTGCGCAAGATCGTGAAATGAACAAGTTCTACATTGTGGTCTGATTTTAAAAGATTGCGCCAGACACGTCCGCCATTATGGGGGCGTCCTGAAACGAGAAGTACTTTTAAGCGATCTCTAACACCTTCAACAGATAGGATTGCTGTATTATTTATGGAGGTCAGCTCATTATCTAATGTGGGTGTTTCAAGTGTAAAAATATTCCCTCCTGGGTGATCTATTGGAATAGATATTTTTATGGTTTCTCCGGCTGTTACATCGCGCGCAAATAAGGTTGTTTGCGCATTGGTTAATGTAACAAAGGCCGTTTTCGGTAGAGCTTCAGGTAAATCATAAACAACAAATTCAAGCTCAACATCTTTTCCAACAATTCCGTATCTGGGGGCTTTTGTTATTTTTATGTATCGATCAGTTTCATATTTTTGTCCAGTTATAAGCGTATGAAAAGGGCCTGATTCTTGGAGTGTTTCTTGATCTGTAAAATGAGAGTCGTGTATTAGTCCATCGGAAACAAAAATTGTTCCCGCTAACTGGTTATCAGAAATCTCTTCTTTTGCTTTTATCCATTCCTGAGTTAAATATGTTCCTCCCTTTATAGGATCATCGCTGATATTAATCTCTTTTATTGAAAGACGCTCTATTGTGCTTAATTGTTCTTTTATTTTTTGATAGCTTTCTTGTGTAAGATCTTGTCTTTGTTCTATTTGATTACTTGAAGACGTGTCTTTTGCTAAAATAACAACATTATTTATGAGCTCTTTATGTGCTTTTTCAATCATTGGATTACAGAGCAAAATTGTAAGAATACAAAGCGCTAAAAATCTGAATAAAGAAGATAATTTCTGTTGATTGACAAAAGATAGAATTAAAAGCATCCCAAGAACAACAAAAACAGCAATGATCTCCGGATTCAGTAACGGGTCCCATGTGATATTATATGATAAAACCTTTTGTTCCATGATGTGCTTAATGATCTAACCTTTCTAGGATAAAAGGAATATGCATTTGGTCGTCTTTATAATTCCCAGTGAGAGCGTATAAAATTAGATTTACTCCAAAACGATAGGCATGCTCTCTTTGATTTTCACCATTTTGTCCAGATATTTGTACAAGAGGGATGTTTTTATCATTGCGTGCCCAAGCCGAAATCCAATCATTCCCACCGATTATTAATGGTGTTACACCGTCATTTTTAGAATGTTGTGTAACGGCTAACCACAAACTTCCTGTGTTATATAAGCCAGGGACACCACTTAACAGATAAAAGCTTCTTGTAAGAACGTGATCATCGGGGAGTTGATCCATAGGAGGGGTCTGCATATGATAAAATAAACGTTTCATGATTTGTGTGTTTGTACCATAAGCCATCGCATTATCTTGCTCATCTATATTGTATTGATCTCTTGTATCTATGAGTAAGATCCCACCTTTATCAAAATAATGTTGTATTTTTTCAATTGTCTGACGTGGCAAAACGGGTGGATATGCGTTAGGGGTTGCGCTAATTGGCCAATAAATCAGAGGGTAAGGTTGCAATGAGTCTTGCATTAAATCAATAGCTGAAACACCCGCCAAGTCAGCAGATGTTCTAAGCTTTGTTTCTTCTATGAGTGTTTCTAATCCTTTTTGTGAAAGCTTATCTAGATAAGAGTCGCCTGTTTTTATGTAGCCTAAATAGGAAGCAGAGGTAACACGCGCAGAGTCATTTTTAGCGAATGCTATATTTGATGTCGAGATGGTTAATATAGATACGAGAACAACAGTAATAAGCCCTCTGTTAAATAAGGCAATGTAGAGTAAATCGCATAAAAATAATAAGCAAGCGGCCATGAGTAAGTAAGGTTTATAATTAATGTTAAGTCCTTTTGTATAAGGTTCGAAATTAAAGTTATTTCTAACATCCTTTTCAATTACAGAAGAGTGAATTTTTAAATGATCTCCTAGATTAATATTTTCGGTTGTCTGAGAGTTTGTGTAAATCCCTATAGGTGTTCTCGCATTTGGCGTAAATGTGTCAGCTAAGGGGAGTGTTAAAGGGGCTTCATTTCCTGTTGCAGGAACTAGGTCGCCAAAGGCATTAATTTGCTCTTTTAACTTTATCGTTGTGTTGGCGGCAAAAGAAGTATTTGTGTGTGTACTACTTAAATCACATAGAATTCTCAATTGTTTTAAAAATAAACCAGATATGGGTAAGGTTGACCATTCTGGTGTAGCACTTACATGAAAAAGGACAAGCCATCCTTGGTTGTTTTTTGCGGCGGTAATCAAGGGTGTACCGTCTTGTAAAAGCGCAAGCGAATGTTCTAATAAATCCAGAGAAGGTGTTGCGACAATCTGTTTGCTAACGGTTATATCGTCAGGGATTTCTAAATAAGAAAAGGGGCTGTTATTTGGAAAGGCTTTTAATTTTTGTGGTGTTTGCCAAGACAGAACACTTTCAAATTCTCTATCTGCTTTTCTAAGTTTAACAGGAGATAAATCACTTAAATCACCTTTTGCTAAATAACTGTCAGCAAATCGAATAAAAATCCCTCCATTTTCAACAAAAGCCATAATTTGAGGGAGGTCATCTTGGGAGAGTTGTGTTGTATCTGTTAAGATCAAGACATCATTTTTATCTATGAGAGAAGCAAGAGAGCCTAAGTTGACATAGTGATATGGAGCCAGCGCTTTTTCTAAATAAAGGTAAGGGTTTAAATAGTCATCATTTTTCACATCGTCTAATGAGGATGCGCTGATGATTCCTATATTTTTTGATGTTCGGTTTGTTTTTTGCCAGTAATGAGCTCCTGCATGCTTTTGTCCTTCAATCGTTAAAAGAGCCATTTCTCTTATAATTTCATTTGGGATGTCTTTGAAATCGATTTCTATGTAAGAGCTCTCAGTTTCAAAAGTTTTAGAAAAAGAAGCGATTAAATTATTGTGTTTATCTTTTACATGAATATGTATCGCATCACTCTCGTGTGAAGCGTTTAATCGTTGAACACTCAAGTTGTTTTGTTTTTTTGTAAACCAATAAAGGGGGAGATTCGGATTTTCATTCTCAAAAAGAGTTAGGGTCATTTCATTATCTAAATAAGTTAATAACTCTAATTCTTTTGTTGTTATATGCGAATTATTTAAGTAAAAAACAGTGCTCTCTTTTGGAATTTGTTCTTGTTTTAAAAAGGCTGTAATCTTTGTGTAGTCGGCCTCGATAGCTTCTGGTGCAAAACTATTTACTGCTTCTAAGGCTTGTTTTCTTGTTTTTTCAAATGTTAAAGGAGGGAGCGACGTTAATGATGCTCCTGTTGTTATGATTTCGATACCAGCTTTGAAATTCATATTCTCTTCAATAAGAAGGCGCGCTTGTTCTTGAATTTTATTCCATTCTTGTGCTGACGCCCAATCATTGTCGATGATAATTAACAGAGGCATGTCTTGTTCTTGATAGTGCGTTATCTTTTTTTGAGGACTTGCAAAAGCAAGAATGAAACACAAAATTGCAAATATTCTCAAAGCCAGTAACCACCAAGGTGTTGTTTGAGAGGATTTTTCAGATGTGTTTAAGTTTTTTAGAAAGAAAGCGCCACCAAAACCATGCTTCTTTGGTTTAGGAGGGAGGACTTTTAAAATCCACCAAAGAAAAGGGAGGAAGATAAGAGCGATCAGGAGCCAAGGAAAGGCAAAATACAAATTTTCAAATCCACTCATGTGCGCTCTCCTTGTTGATTAAGAAAAGCGGCTAGAAATAAATGGGGATCTTCATCCGTGAAATGACATAAATAATGGAAGCCCATTTCATGACATATGGACTTAAGGTCGTCATTATGGGCGTTAAAACGCTTTATATAGTCATCTCTAATGGATTCAGATTTGTTTATTTTATATGTGTCTTCTGTATTCATATTTTCAAAATCAATAGATCCCTTGAAAGGAAATGTAGCTTCGCTTCTATCTAAAATTTGAATAAGGTAGCCGTTATTTTTTTTGTTGGAAAGATGGATTAACTGTGTCTTTAAAACATCAAGCTCATATAAAAAATCACCAAAAAAGAGAGGAACCGCTTTTCCGACATTATCAAAGTTTTCTATCATGGTTTTTTGTTCAAGATGATGTGCGATTTTTTCAATCATTTGATCATTGTTGTTAAATTTTTTATCACCTATACCAAGGAGTGAAAAATGCTCACCACTTTTTTGTAAAATAAAGCTAAGTGCTAATAAGAGTAAATGAGCACGTGTTGCCTTTGTTGGTGTTCTTCTGTTGAAACGGTAATGAAAAGAAGGGGTTTCTTGGCAAACAAAAAGCGCTTTTTGAATCGTTTCCCATTCCTTTTCTTGTAAAAATAAATGATCGTGTTTTGCGCTTTGTCGCCAATCAATGCGACGGCTATCATCGCCCGTTAAAAAAGACCGATATTGCCAAAATTCGTGTCCCACCCCAACAGCTTTGCGCCCATGCTCACCGCTTATAAAGCTATGAGCAAGCGATTGTGCTTGGAGGAGAAGAGATTTATAGTCTTCGCTTAATTGTTTTGACTGTAATTGAAGTTGCATAGCACCTCTTATAAGTCATGTGAAACTTGATCTATCAAAGCATCAATCGTTAACCCATCTGCACGCGCAGAGAAAGACAATCCTATGCGATGTCTAAGGACTGGTTTCGCAATAGCAAGCAAGTCATCTAGAAGAGGTGTTGTGCGTCCATTTAATAGAGCATAAGCACGGCATGCAGTTATAAAAGATTGCCCCGCGCGAGTTCCAGGCCCCCATTCAACATGTTTCTTAACCAGAGGATGGTGACTTGTTTCAGGGCGTAATTCTTTGAGCAGATTTAAAATATGGTCAACCAGTTTGTCACCAATCGCTAGATCTTTGATTAAATGCTGCGCCGATATTAAATCTTCCTGTGTTAAAATAGATTGAACAGCGTAACTCTCGTTTCCGCTTGTTTCTAATAAAATTTGTTTTTCAGACTTTTGGTCTGGATATTCAATATTAATCTGCATTAAAAAGCGATCTAATTGCGCCTCAGGAAGAGGGTAAGTTCCTTCTTGTTCAATCGGGTTTTGGGTTGCAATAACATGAAAAGGCGTAGGCAGTAAATAATCTGTTCCTGCAACCGTTACTTGCTTTTCTTGCATTGCTTCCAAAAGCGCAGATTGTGTTCTCGGACTTGTTCTATTGATTTCATCTGCTAAGAGAAGTTGTGAAAAGATGGGGCCTTTTAAAAATGTAAACTTCTTAGATCCTGATTTTGTTTCATCCAAAATTTCTGAGCCTAAAATATCAGAAGGCATTAAATCAGGTGTACATTGTATGCGTTTTGTATCCAAGGATAGGACAGTTGCTAAATCTTTCGAGAGTTTTGTTTTTGCTAATCCAGGGACACCAACTAATAAAAGGTGACCACCACTTAAAATAGTGGTGAGACTGAGATCAAGTAATCTTTTTTGGCCAATAATGGCTTTTTCAAGCTCTGTTCTAATTGTTGAGAGTTTCTCTTGTAATGTATCAACGGTAAGAGCATTTGGCATGGCTAAAAGAAGTCCCTTTGTTTAGTGGCAGATATTATTTATAGTCACGAACGAATATAGTCTTTATAATCTAGGGTGTTGTTGGTATAAAATCAACATCTTATACGGTGAGATAATCAATAAACGAGTTAAAGGGTTTTTGTTTTTATGATTTTAAAAGAAAGAAGATGGTTTGATAAAGCATCGACACAAAAAATCATAGAGATTCTTAATTCTCAAGAAGGGCATGAAGCACGTTTTGTGGGTGGATGTGTTCGTGATTCTATCATAGGGCATCCTGTGTCTGATATTGATATCGCAACGACAATGCCTCCAAAACAGGTCAGTGATCTCTTACAAGAAAAACAGATCAAGGTGATACCAACAGGTATTCAGCATGGGACAGTTACGGCTTTGTTAGAAGGGGATAGTTTTGAAATTACAACGTTACGTGAAGATATAAATACGAATGGCCGTCATGCTGAAGTAGCTTATACGAATGATTGGAAAAAAGATGCGTCTAGACGTGATTTTACAATGAATGCCCTTTATTTGGATCAAGATGAAAAACTGTATGATTTCTATGATGGAATGTTAGCAATAGAAAACAAGAGCATTTTATTTATTGGTAACGCTGTAGAAAGAATAAAAGAAGATTATCTCCGTATTCTAAGATTTTTTAGATTCTCTTCATATTATGGAGAAGGGTCATTTGATGGAGGCGGTGTTGCTGCATGTGAATCTGAGAAGAAAGGTCTTCAAACCCTATCAAAAGAACGCATTAGAGATGAGTTTTTTAAAATTTTGAAAGCACCTTACCTAGTTCAGGCTTTATCTATGATGCATGAGCGAGGTATTTTGTCCGAGATTTTTCCCTCATATCAAATGAAGGGGGCTTTTGTGGGCTTTTGTACAAAAACAAGACAAGAAAAAGATGATGTTATCGTTCTTTTGAAGCTTTTAATTCTCTCTGATTTTGAACCTGCTGATATGCTTGCGAAAAGGTTTAAATTATCAAACAAACAAAAGCAAATAATTCATCAATTATATTTGTGTATAAATGACAATGAACCTCTTTTTGCGCAACTCTATACTTTCGGTAAAGAGATTGTTGTGCCTGTTTTGATTTTTAAAGGCGAAGAAGAAAAACTCGACTATTGTCAATCATGGAAAAGACCCACTTTCCCTATAACAGCTCAAGACCTAAAAGAGAAGGGGGTTGAAGAAGGGAAACAGCTTGGTGATATGTTGAAGAAAGCTGAGAAATGGTGGCTTTCACATGATGCGAACCCGACAAAAAAAGAAGTTTTGGCGTTTCTCTTTTAGTTACTCTTTATACTCTTGAGGTGAAGCGAAACTATGGTAGGCACCGTCTGTGTCTAGTTTAATGATAACAGGATTATTCTCATCAAATTGTGTTTGTTCAAAAAAATCAATACGGTTAATAAAGGCAGGGTAAGTGCTGTTTTCAATCTCTTTAAAGAACATACGTATGCCATCAAATAAGACATCTTGCATCAACATAAATCGGTCAGATAAAACAGGAATTTTATAAATATCTAAATCGGTTTTTTTGCTAAGTTCATTATACCAATTTAATCCTTGTGCATATTGCAATTTATCAAAAGACAAAATTAAAACGCATGACTTCTCTTTTGGTAAAAGAAGGCTTTCTCCTTTTAACGACTGTGCTTTTATCATTGGGAAATGAGGCATATTCTTTGTTGATTTATTTTTTGTTGTTTATACGAAACTTTCGTTTCATTAAGCTGACTATAATATGATTTGGAAAGGGTTATCAAATAAAAAATTATTCCCACACAACTTCTGGGGGCATCGACATTAGAATGGCTTCTGTGTTACCGCCTGTTTTTAAACCAAAAGTTGTGCCTCGATCATAAAGAAGGTTGAACTCCACATAGCGTCCACGCTTTTTGAGAAGCTCATAACGTTCTTTGCCAGACCATTCTCTATTCATATGTTTTTTAACGAGCGGAGGGAATGCATCTAAAAAAGAAAATCCAATATCTTGGAGAAAATTAAAATCGGTATCCCAATCTCCTGTATTTAAATAATCAAAAAAGATACCGCCGACCCCACGTGTTTCTTTCCTGTGTGGGAGGTAAAAATAACGATCACATTCTTCTTTAAATTTAGGATAGTAATCTGGGTTATGTTTGTCGCAAGCCGTTTTTAATGCGGTGTGAAAATGTTGTGTATCGTCATTGTTTGGAAAGGTGGGAGTTAAGTCAGCTCCGCCACCAAACCATGTTTTATTGTGTGTACGAATATGGCGCACATTCATATGAACCGCGGGGACAAGAGGGGAGTGCATGTGTGCAACAAGTGAAACACCAGATGCCCAAAAACGAGGGTCTTCTTCTGTGCCTGGGATTTTTTTTCTAAACTCTTCTGAAAAGGAGCCTTGAACTTCAGAGAAATTAACACCCACTTTTTCAAAAACACGCCCTTTCATAAGTCCTATAGTGCCGCCACCACTATGGCCTTCTTCATTATCAACAAGATCACGTTCCCATGTTTTGTATGTAAATTTTCCAGCTGGTTTGTCTGCGTGTGCGGATCCTGAGTAATCATTTTCTATGGCCTCGAAAGAAGCACATATTTTATCTCTTAAGGATTGAAAAAAAGTAGTGGCTTTTTGTTTTTGTGTGTCCATTTTATCCTCTAATAATCCGACTCATTTCGCCTAAGAACATAGCACATGAAATTGCTATGTTTAAAGAACGTGTTTCTCCGTGCATGGGGATGGTTAAACGATCATCAACAAAAGAATGGACGAAGTCTGGTGCGCCACGACTTTCACTTCCCGCAATTAAAATATCACCTTCTTTGTATTCGTAATTTGTATAAGCTGTTGTGCTTTTTGTCGTCATGAGGATTAGGCGACGATTTGGTGTATCCGTACTTTCTAAAAAGCTGTCCCAACTTCTATGGCGTTCCCATGTTAAATGTTCAATATAATCCATAGCGGATCGTTTTATTTTCTTTTCGTCAAGTGGGAATCCGCAAGGCTCTATGATATGAAGTTTAACATGCATGCAAGCACATAGGCGCATGATTGTTCCTAAATTTTGTGGAATTTCAGGTTGAAAAAGCGCTAAGTTTAATTGTGTGGTACTCATTTATATGTGTTCTGTCTTTATCGTTAAAAATGTTGAAAATAAAGTCTTTTCATCTTGTGAAAGACACTGTATTTTATAGGTGCTTAAAAAGTAAAGAGATTCTTTTCTTGTTGGCTATTTACTTTATTTAAGCAGTGTATATACATCTTTTTGATCAAAACTTTAAGAAAGGGCTTTGCTCATGGCTAACGCCGATAAAACCAAAAAACAAGACCTTCAGGATGAAACTAAAAGAGATTTTTTATATCTGTCCGCTGGCGCAATGGCCGCTATAGGCGGTGCTAGTTTCGTATGGCCTTTTGTTGATAGCTTAAACCCTGCTGCCGATACATTGGCTTTAGCGTCTATTGATGTTGACTTATCTCCGATCCAAATTGGACAGTCTGTAACAGTTACATGGCGCGGGAAACCAGTTTTTATTAGACGTAGAACAGCGAAAGAAATTTCTGTTGCACAAAATACAGACTTATCTGTTTTACCAGATCCTCAAGCCGATAAAGATCGTGTTCAAAAAGATGAATGGTTGATTATGGTTGGTATTTGTACGCATTTAGGATGTGTTCCTTTAGGGCAAAAACAAGCAGACATCAAGGGGGACTATGAAGGATGGTTTTGTCCATGTCATGGTTCGCACTATGATACATCTGGACGTATTCGTAAGGGGCCAGCACCTAAGAACTTGGATATCCCTGAATATACATTCTTAACAGATACAAAAATTAGAATTGGTTAATTAATCCCTATAAGGAAAACGTTATGGCTTCAAAAGCGAGAGAAAAATATGATAACCCAGTGATTGAGTGGATCGATAGTCGTTTACCAATCTTTACAATGATGCAAAAAGAGTATGGTGTATTCCCAACACCGCGCAACTTCAATTATTTTTGGAGTTTCGGCGGGATTGCAATGCTTGTTTTGATGGTTATGATTTTATCAGGTGTTGTTCTGGCAATGCATTATGTTCCTAATTCAATGCTCGCCTTTGATTCTGTTGAACGTATCACACGTGATGTGAATTATGGTTGGTTGTTGCGCTCTATTCATATGAATGGTGCATCTATGTTCTTTATCGCTGTTTATATTCATATCTTTAGAGGGATGTATTACGGCTCTTATAAAGAACCGAGAGAGTTATTATGGATGATTGGTGTTGTGATTTTCTTACTTATGATGGCAACAGCCTTTATTGGATATGTTCTACCTTGGTCACAAATGTCAGGGTGGGGGGCAACAGTTATTACAAATCTATTCTCAGCATTCCCATTGATTGGTGATGGCGTTGTGACATGGCTTTGGGGTGGTTTCTCTGTTGATAATCCAACATTGAATCGTTTCTTTGCGCTTCACTTCTTGTTGCCTTTTGTTTTGTTTGGTGTTGTATTCTTGCACGTTTGGGCGTTGCATGTAACAGGCTCCAACAACCCACTAGGGATTGAGCCAAAGAAAGCATCTGATACATTACCTTTCCATCCTTATTATACGGTTAAGGATTCTGTTGGTATTTGTGCCTTTTTGATCTTCTTTGCATTCATCGTATTCTATATTCCAGATGCGTTTGTTCATGCAGATCATTATCAAAAATTTAATCCCTTAGTAACGCCAGCGCAAATTGTACCTGAGTGGTATTTCTTACCATTCTATGCCATTTTGCGTGCCTTTACGTATGATATTTCTTTCTTTGGAACGGTGATTTTACCTGCGAAATTACAAGGTGTATTAGCAATGTTTGGCTCGATTATTATATTATTCTTCTTGCCATTTATTGATAGATCACCTGTGCGTAGCGCAATGTTCCGCCCGTGGTATCGTAAAGCGTTGTATGGGCTCGTTGTTGCTATGGTGATACTTGGTTATGTTGGTGCTCAGCACGCAGAAGAGCCATATATTACAGTTGGACAGTTGGCGACAGTTTATTACTTTGCATTCTTTATTGTGATTATTCCTTTATTGAACAAGTATGAAAAACCATTGCCTCTACCAAGCAGTATTAGTGAAGCTGTTTTGGGCAAGAAATAATTATAAGATAGAATTAAAATTAAGGAGACTTTTTAAAATGCGTTTAACAAAAATTTTATCATATCTTATGATTTGTATAGGGCTACTTGTTACCGCGCCAGCATTTGCCGGTGGTGACAGTGTTGAACCGAAACATGAGGACTGGCAGCATGCTGGGTATTTAGGAACATTTGATAGGGCTTCTCTTCAAAGAGGGTTTCAGGTCTATAAGCAGGTTTGTGCGGCTTGTCACTCATTAAATTTGATGAGTTACCGTAACCTTGAGATGCTTGGTTATACGGATAAAGAAGTGCGCGCAATTGCTGCTGAGGCAACGATTGTAGATGGTCCAAATGATGAGGGTGAAATGTTTGATCGTCCAGGTATTCCTGCTGATCGCTTTCAATCACCTTATCCAAATGATAATGCAGCACGCTATGCGAATAACGGTGCTTTACCACCTGATCTATCATTAATTGTTCGTGCTCGCCATCATGGTGAAGATTATGTTTATAGCCTTTTGACGGGATATAAAGAGGCACCAGAAGATTTCGAACTTATGTCTGGTATGAGTTATAATGAGTATTTTGCAGGGCATCAAATTGCTATGGCGGCTCCTTTAAGTGACGATATGGTTGTTTATGGAGATGGAACAGAGGCAACAACCGAGCAGATGGCTAAAGACGTGGTTACATTCTTGGCATGGACATCGGATCCACATCAAGAAGCCCGTAAACATATGGGAGTGAAAGTTTTAATCTTCCTCTTTATTATGTTTGGGTTGTTTTACATGTCTAAGAAAAAAGTCTGGCGAGATGTAAAAAAGAAATAACGAATTTAAAAAGGGCTTTGTGAAAAGCCCTTTTTTTTAAGGAGATGAAATGAAGTATAATAGGTTAGGGCAGAGCGATCTTAAAGTCAGTGAAATTTGCTTAGGTACAATGACATGGGGTGCTCAAAATACAAAAGAAGATGCTTTTGAGCAAATGGATTATTCATTGGGTGAAGGTGTGAATTTCTTTGATACGGCTGAGTTATACGCGATCCCTCGTGCAAGAGAAACTCAAGGTAAGACAGAAGAAATTATCGGAGATTGGTTTGAGGCGCACGGGAAAAGAGATCACGTTATATTAGCGACAAAAGTTGCAGGGGAAGGCGCTGCTTGGATTAGAGATTCGGGGCCTATTTCAAGGAAATCGATTAAGAGTGCTATTGAAACAAGCTTGAAGCGCTTGAAGACAGATTATATTGATTTATACCAACTGCATTGGCCTAATCGTGGAAGCTATCATTTTGGGCAGATGTTTGGCTATGATGCCTCTCATCAAAATACAGCAGAATGTGAAGATAATTTTTTAGAGGTTTTATCAGCATTGCATGATTTAAGACAAACGGGTGTTATTCGTGAGGTTGGTTTATCAAATGAAACAGCTTGGGGGATAATGCGTTATATGCAAGTCGCCAAAGAAAATGGATTTCCAGCAATGGTTTCCATGCAAAATGAATATAGTTTGCTATACAGATTGTTTGACACGCATATGGCAGAAGTTTCTCATCATGAAAATGTCGGTCTTTTGGCATATTCTCCATTATGTCGAGGGCTGTTATCGGGTAAATATAACAGCGGTGATATTCCACAAGGATCACGCGCAGAAATCATTAAAAATTTGAATGGCCGTTTAAATGAGAAAAGTATAAAAGCATCAATTGCCTATACATCATGTGCAGAAAAATATGATTTAGACCCAAGTCAGATGGCTTTGGCTTTTGTTTTGTCGCGTCCTTTTACATCGTCTGTTATTGTTGGGGCTACTAAAATGGAACAGTTAAAAACGAATATTCTGGCAAAAGAAATCTCTTTAACGGAGGATATGATCAAAGACCTAGAAGAGATATATCATCAATATCCAATCTGTTTCTAATTTACTTTAGAGGGATACTTTTTTTGTGCTTCCTCGGCGTGAATGGAGGGCAAATGGAATGATTTTATTTTTGCATGCGAATTCATCTTTGAATGTTAGGCGCTCTCGTAGTACATCAATGAGCGCTGAAGAATCTGTTTCTACAACAAGAACATGTGTGTTCGGGCACATGGTAACTTTTGATCCTGATATATAGATATTTTTTTCAGCGGCGATATTGTAAACATTCATGATCGTCATTGTTGTAACAACATCTTTTCCCTCTTCTGTTGTTAAAAATCCATCAGGTGCCATTGCCACTTCTTCTTCTAGAAGATCTTCTTGTATTTTTTGATCTAGAACGAATACATGTTTTGCCATATCAAACTTATCCTTAACCCATATAATTAATTTTGAGTAGGATAACATTGTAGATATGTAAAATCAATAGTTATTAGACATTAAATCTAAAGAGAAGGATATCACCATCTTGAACTTCGTATTCTTTTCCTTCAGAACGCATTTTCCCAGCTTCTTTAGCGCCTTGTTCTCCATTGCAAGTAATGAAGTCATTATACGAAATGGTTTCTGCCCGAATAAATCCTTTTTCAAAATCTGTGTGAATAACACCTGCTGCTTGAGGTGCTTTTGAATTTTTGTGAATAGTCCAAGCACGTGTTTCTTTAGGTCCAGATGTAAAGTATGTGGCAAGATCGAGCAAATTATATCCTGCACGAATAACACGGTTCAAACCAGGCTCATCAAGGCCTATGCTTTCTAAGAATTCCTTTTGTTCTGCATCATCTAATTGAGAGATCTCTTCTTCAATCGCTGCGGAAATAATCACTGCTTGTGAGCCTTCTTTCTCAGCATGTTGTTTGACTTTCTGTGTCCATTCATTGCCCTCAGCGGCATCATCCTCGTTTACATTACAGACATATAAAATCTTTTTCCCTGTAATAAGTTGAAGCATTTGAAAGCGTTTTTCTTCCTCGCTATCGTGACGTTCAAATTCTCTAGCAGGTTTTCCTTCATCTAAAAGGAGTTTTACCTGTTCCAGCATCTCTATTTGCGCTTTTGACTCTTTATCGCCTGAACGTGCTTTTTTGCCTAAATTTTGAAGACGTTTTTCAACGGATTCTAAATCTGCAAGCATAAGTTCTGTTTCGATAATATCAGCATCACGAAGAGGATCGACGGAGCCTTCTACATGGGTGATATCACCATTTTCAAAACATCTAAGAACGTGGATAATCGCATCTGTTTCGCGAATATTTGCTAAAAACTGGTTTCCTAGACCTTCGCCTTTACTGGCACCTTTTACAAGTCCAGCAATATCCACAAATTCCAATTGCGTAGGAATGGTGTTTGCTGATTTTGTGATGTTTGATATTTTGTCCAATCGTTCGTCAGGAACGGCAACACGCCCAACATTAGGTTCAATCGTACAGAAAGGAAAGTTAGCAGCCTGTGCACTGGCTGTTTTTGTGAGAGCGTTGAATAATGTTGATTTGCCAACATTAGGAAGGCCTACAATACCGCATTTAAATCCCATCTTTATGAGAGTCCTTTCTGGTTATCTTGATAATAGTCTTTTAGCGCAGGCATGATATCTTGGTTGATCTTGCTCATTGCTTTATCCATGTCATTTTCTAGCATAAGAGGAATATGTTTGGCAATTCCCTTATAGAGGGCATCAAGCCAATCATTATCTTTTTTATAAAAATCACCTAAAACATAACTATGTACGAGATGTTTTTCGCCAGGGTGTCCAATTCCTAAACGAATTTTCCACATGTCTTTTCCACAATGAGCATAAAGAGATTTTATGCCATTATGACCTGCAGCACCACCGCCTTGCTTCGCTTTGATTTTTCCAACAGCTAAATCAAGTTCATCATAAAAGACAACAATATTTTCAGGTGGAATTTTATAAAAATGTGCGATTGCACGAACAGCTTCACCAGAATTGTTCATGTAGGTTTGTGGCTTGATAATAAGGGCTTTCTCGCCTTGTATTTTACCATCAAAAATCTCAGCTTGAAATTTTGATTTAGGACCTTTGAATTTGTATGCATCAATTAAATAATCAGCTACCAAAAAACCAATATTATGACGGTTGTTTTGATATTTTGTTCCGGGGTTTCCTAGGCCGACAATTAACCACATTTACTTTATTCCTTAATCATAAAAAAAGAGCTTTTTCGGTTTTATCATGAAAAAGCTCTTTTTAGAAATTTTAAAAGTAGAATTATTCAGCAGCTTCTTCTTCAGGTGCTTCAGCAGTAGCTTCTTCACCTTCAACAGCTTCTTCACCTTCTTCTGCATCTTCAGCAGCAGCAAGGCTTGAAGGAGCAACGATAGCAGCAACAGTAAAGTTCTCTTCAGTAGAAAGTTTAACACCTTCTGGTAATTGAGCATCTTCCATGTGAACTGAATCACCGATTTCTAATGTACCTAAATCAAATTCGATGGCATCAGGAATAGAGTCAGCGCTACATGTTACATCAAGTGTATGACGAACACAGTTAACGATACCACCACGCTTGATACCTGGTGCTGTTTCTTCGTTTAAGAAGGCAACAGGAACAGAAACTGTAATTTTTGTTTTCTTTGTAACGCGTAGGAAGTCAACATGCTCTGGAAGATCTTTTACAGGGTGGAATTGGATATCACGCGCAAGAACACGGTGCATATCAGAACCAACTTTGATCTCAGAAATAGAAGTCAATAAACCACCACGGTTTAAGATTTTTTGTAATTCGTTACCTGCAATAGTAATAAGAACAGGTTCTTTGTTATCTCCGTAAATTACGGCAGGGATGCGGCCTTCACGACGAACGGCACGCGCGGCCCCCTTACCAGCACGTTCACGAAGAGTAGCTTCAAATTTAAGTGTTTCAGACATAATGAATACTCTCTTTCATATATAATTAACGTAGTTTTTAAAAAGCCTCGACGGCCTCCAAGGGTGCAAAACGATCGAGGTTGCTTGGTTTTACTTAAAAAAGTAGAAAAAATCAAGCTTTAATATCAAAAAGACTAGAAACGGAGCTATCTTGACTAATACGTTTTATTGCTTCTCCAATTAAAGAGGCGATATCAAGATATTCAATCTTATCTGCTTGAGGCTTTTCTATAGAGTTTGTAACTAATAATTTTTCAAAAGAAGAGGCCGCTATTTTATCGTAGGCATCTCCAGAAAAAATACCGTGTGTACAATAAGCATAGACAGATTTTGCACCAGCCTCTGTTAAGGCATTTGCGGCATTACACAAAGTGCCACCACTATCAATCATGTCGTCAATTAAGACACATTCTTTTCCAGCAACATCACCAATAATGTGCATGACTTCGGATACACCGGCTTGTGGACGACGCTTATCTATTATTGCGAGATCAGCATTTAATTTACTTGCGAAGGCGCGCGCTCTAACAACACCGCCAACATCTGGGGAAACAATAGTTGGTGTTGTGTCACCAAAAATATTTCTTAATGTTGGTACAACAAGGGGTGTTGAAAATAGATTATCGACAGGAATATCAAAAAAACCTTGGATGGCGGCAGAGTGTAAATCAAGAGTTAGAATACGGTCTGCTCCAGCCTCGGTAAGTAAATTAGCAACGAGTTTTGCCGAAATAGGGCATCTGGGGCTCGTTTTTCGATCTTGGCGAGCATATCCGAAATAAGGAATAACGGCGGTTATTCTTTTTGCAGATCCTCTTCTTGCTGCGTCAATCGTTAGGAGCAATTCCATGAGGTGATCGTTGGCTGGAGCGTTGGTCGACTGAATAAGAAAGACATCTTCTCCTCTAACATTTTCTAAAATTTCAGGAAAAAGCTCACCATCTTTGAATTGTTTAAGTTGGATCTCTCCTGCATCGATATCGAGATATTCGCAAATGCCATTTGTAAGTGATTTATTTGATGAGAGTCCGAAAATTTTCATTGTGAATAGTCCTTACTGTTATTCAATAATCAAAACTTTAAAAAGTTCCCCCATCTTATCATCTCCGATCAATCGGTCTAGATCTTTTTCTAGATTAGCTGCTTTAGCTGGGTTTTTTAACATGAGTTGTCGTGTACGCTCAGTTATTCCCATTTGTTGTAAGAAATAAGATTGAGTTGTAACAAGTGTTTTACGTCCATATGATTCGCATAAATCATGTAATCGTAAAAAATTGACATGAGTTGTTAAGTCTTGGTCACCAAGAGAGTCAAAAATGTTTTTATATTGGTGATTTTTTAAAGCTTGTAGTGTGTCTTTTAAACCAAACTCTGTTGTATAACCGTAATCAACAAAGAGGGCGCGTGCTTGACGTTTTGCAATTTCTTGCACGACTTCTTCACTATAAGGGTTATGCTCGTAAAAGTTGTTCTCTTTGTATAGGGAGGGGATTATTTCACTGTCACACTCTATCTGCGCCCATAAAAAATTGTTGTTTTGATCTAATGTGATAACGCGCTCTTTCCACTCATTCTCGATTTTCTCATATTGTTGAACTGGAAGCGCATCAAAAAACTCATTACCCAATACAAAATAATCTTCGTTTAAAGCGGATAAATCAAAAGCGGTCTGCCAGTTGATTTGAGGATGTAGAGTAAGTAACGCTTGCTGTTTTTTTGTCAGGCTAGGGGATGTTTCTATGAGTGTACAAGTAATGTTTTCATAGATTTTTGGAGCAATTTTTTTGAGTGTTCTCAAAATATCATTCATTAATGTTCCTTTTCCTGGCCCAAACTCAATGAGGTTAGAAAAAGGCGCGAATTGATAGGCTTGATATAAATAGATGCCAATCATCTCACCGAATAATTGTGATATTTCAGGTGCAGTTGTGAAATCACCCTTTGAACCAAGAGGGTCTTGTTTAATGTAGTAGCCATGTTGTGGATGTGACAGAGTTAATGACATGAATTCTGACACACGCATATGGCCTTGTGCGTGAATTTTATCTTTAATGAGTGTGGGTAATGATGTCATTTTCTATTAAAGAAATATAAAGCGATGGCGCTTCCTATCAGGATCATAGGGAGGCTTAAGAGCTGACCGATACTCACCACATTTAATATAAGGCCATAAGCAGGATCTGGTTCACGGAAATATTCAACGATAAATCTAAAAAGACCATATCCAGCTAAAAAGAAGCCTGATGTGATACCTGGTTTATCATGAAATTTTTTGTAGCTTAGATAAAGAAGAACAAAAAGAAGTGCCCCTTCTAATGCCGCCTCATAAAGTTGGCTTGGATGTCTTGCGATCCCTCCACCTTGTGGAAAACGAATAGCCCAAGACATATCTGAGGAACGGCCATAGAGCTCTCCATTTGCAAAATTAGCTAAGCGTCCAAAAAATAGTCCTATAGGAACAGATGCACAGACGAGATCTGCTAATCTTAGAAAGGAAATTTTTTGATATATACTGTAAAAATAAAGAGCAAAAATAACGCCTAGTGCTCCTCCGTGAAAAGACATACCTCCTTTCCATACAGCAAAAATCTCATCTGGATTGCTTAAGAAATATGAAGGGTGATAAAAGAAGACATATCCTAAACGGCCGCCAAGTATAACGCCAATAACAGCCACTGAAATAAAATCTTCAATTTGTTTATGAGAAGGGCTTGTTACATGAGGAGAAGTTTTTACGAGTTTTTTCATGTAGAATAAAGCAAGTAAGAAGCCAGACAAATAGGCAAGCGAGTACCATCGAACATCTAATCCAAATAGAGTAAAGGCAATCGGTGAAATATCTGGGAATGCAAGGCCAGTCATTAGCGATAAGGATCCTCTTTTGACATGTATGTTTGAATATGGTCTTTAATACCTTCTTCTAATGAAGCGAACGGTTTTTTATAACCAGCAGAGCGTAGCTTGCTCATATTTGCTTGCGTGTAATACTGATACTTACCTTGTAATTGTTCAGGCATTGGAGTGAATTCTATTTTTGGTTCAATCCCCGCGGCAGAAAATGTAGCTAAGGCCAAGTCTTTAAACGAACGCGCTTGACCTGTTCCACAATTAAAAAGGCCAGAAACTTGTGGGTTTTCCATGAACCAAAGCATGACATCGACACAGTCTTTAACATAGACAAAATCACGTAACTGCCCGCCATCTTCATAATTAGGGTTATGAGATTTAAAAAGCTTAGCAATTTCACCTTTTTTGATTTTTGGATAGAGTTGTGACACGACACTCATTTGTCCGCCTTTATGATATTCATTAGGGCCATAGACATTGAAGAATTTCATACCAACCCATTGTTTTGGTCGGCGTTCAATTGTTTGCATTTCAGGATCTTGTACAAGGCGAGCAATACGGCGATCAAAAGCATGCTTACTCCAGCCATAGGCATTGAGTGGATGTAATTTAGATAACTCATTTATGCTTTCATCATCATCAAACCCAGCTGTGCCATCACCATATGTTGCTGCTGAAGAAGCGTAGATTAGACGAACGTCATAATTGGCACAGAATTTCCACAAAATACGAGATAGACGGTAGTTACTGTCAACGATGAGGTCGACATCTTTTTCTGTAGTTGCAGAGATTGCACCCATATGAAAGATAACCTCAATTTCATCGGCACGTTTTTTCATGTATTCAAGTAAATTTTCAGGTGCGACAATGTCACGTATTTCACGCTTTGAAATATTGCGCCATTTATCTTCCATGCCCATTGTATCGCATATCGTAATGTCTTTATAACCGCGTGCTTCTAGTTCTGCGACAATGTTTGAGCCAATGAAGCCTGTTCCGCCAGTAACAATAATCATAATCTTTTTTATCCTAATAAATTAAATTTTAGATTTTTTTAGGCTCTGATTTACTTGATCAAAAGTCAAGAATAAAGATTCATTATTTTTTGTCGATTCTCTTTGACTCTCGATTCGTTTTCAGGCATGAATCCTTTCTGTGACAAATGCAAGTCATAAATTATTTAAAGAGTATTCATGCAAGATAAGCTTATAGATAACCTGATGCAAATGGCCGGTGGCGCAATGAATGTCGTCCAAGCTTTGCAAGAAAATGTGCGTGAGGAAGTCAAAAAAGCTGTGAATAGTTTTATGGATGATGAAGCATTTGTAACACGTGAAGAATTCGACGCCTTGAAGGCAGAAATAGAAGCCTTAAAAAAGAAAATCAATATGAACGAAAAAGGGGAGCAATAGAGCCTTGTATAAGTCTAATACAAAACAAAAAGCTGTTTATGATTTTACAACACCTATGGAGGGAATTGAAAAAGCCCTGACATTGGCTTCTTTTAGAGCAGAGCGCCCAACAGATGACGAGATTAAAATGTCTTTGAATGGTCGTTGGTGCGACTATAAAGTCTTTTTTGAATATTTTGATGATATGGACGTTATTCAGTTAACGGTTTGGCCTGAGGGTGTTGGCGTTGGTGATGCTGACTTAACTGAGATAGCAGAATTTCTTGTGCGCATTAATCAACAATTATGGATTGGTCACTTCTCTTGGGATGATGAGGCTGAAACAATTGTATATCGTCATACATTTATGGCACATGAAGCGCATAATATGGATGCGAGTGCATTAGTGGATGTGTTAGATGCCGCAAAATTGTCATTTGATCGCTTCCAACCATTCTTCCAAATGTTGGTTGCTGGAGAAGTTGGTATCAGTCAAAGCATTAACGTAGCCTACATGGATACAATTGGTGAAGCATAAGGATTGACTTATGCAGCCTTTAAAAATTCTTCTTGTTGGATGTGGAAAAATGGGAGGGGCTCTTTTAGAAGGGTGGCTCGAAGCAGGGATCTGCAAGCATATCTATGTTATTTCTCCAGATACAAATTTTTCAAATACAAAGGTTACGACATTAAACTCAGTCTCTGAGTTATCTGATAGTGTGGATGTTGTCTTTTTTGCAGTAAAACCTCAAATCTTAGATACGGTTGTTCCTCTTTATAAAGATGTGGAAGCTGTTTTTATTTCTATTGCTGCTGGGAAATCAATTACTTCTATTTCTAATGCTTTTGCTGATAATAAAAGGAGAAGCATTATTCGTGTGATGCCTAATACACCAGCAGCAATTGGAAGAGGTATAAGTGGTGTTTTTGCCAATGATGTCTGTGATCAAACAGATCAAGCAATGGCTGAAGAATTGATGGCTGTGTGTGGGGATGTCATTTGGCTAGATAAAGAACAAGATATGCATGTCGTGACAGCCGTTTCAGGAAGCGGCCCAGCTTATTTATTTCACATGATAGAAGCTTTAACGCAGGCGGCTGAGAAACAGGGGTTGAATAAAGAACAGGCTCTTTTATTCGCGCGTAAGACGATAGAAGGCGCAGCTGCTCTAAGTTCAAAAAATCCTGACGTTAGTGCGAGTACTTTGAGAGAGGCTGTGACAAGCCCTAAAGGAACAACGGAAGCGGGTTTAACGGTTTTAATGCCGTCTTTGCCAGATTTGATGACACGTACAGTTGCTGCTGCTAAAAAAAGATCTATAGAGCTCGATCAAGAGTCTTGATTGTCAGCGTTTTTATTAAATACAGCAACTTCTTTTCTTAAGGCTCTTAACTCTTGTAAGAGTTCTTCACGTTCTCTATGCGCCTGTTTTTCAAGTTCATCAATATGTTCTCTGTTTTGAGCAGATTCAATAATGTGAAGAGAATTAACGATAATTCCGATGAACAGGTTTAAGACAGCAAAGCTTGTTATTACAATAAAGGGAACAAAAAAGATCCAAGCATAAGGATAAACTTCCATGACAGGACGCACTATTCCCATAGACCAACTTTCAAGGGTCATGATTTGAAATAAGGAATACATGCTATTTCCAATAGTACCGAAAAATTCTGGGAAATGCTCTTTGAAAAGTTTTGTGGCCATAACAGAGGCTACATAAAAGATAAGGAGTAAAACAGTAATGATAGAGCTCATCCCCGGTAGGGCATTAAATAAGGCTTGTATAACAGCGCGCAGAGAAGGGACAATGGATATAAGACGTAGAACACGCAATATACGAAGCGCTCTTAAAATACTTAAAATACCTGATGAAGGCAGAAGTGAAATTCCAACGATCAGAAAATCAAAAATATTCCAGCCATCTTTAAAAAAGTTAAACCGATACACATATATTTTTAACAAGATTTCGATCACAAAAATCCATAAAATTGTTTGATCGACAATATGGAGTGCATATTCATATTCTTCTATGAGCTTTGGGGAGGTTTCTAATCCGAGCGTAATAGCATTGATAATAATAAGGATGATAATAAAACTTGTGAATAAGGGGTTTTTTACAAGTTTAGAAATTGTTTCGTAGAAGAAGCTGGTCATTTAACTCTCTTTTTTGTATATCATCTTGTTTATGTAAGTATTTATTAATATGATATGCTATTATTTAAGTATCGAAAAGAAAATTAGTCCTCCTTATGAAACAAAAAGCACATATTTTAGTTGTTGATGATGATGAGCGTATTCGCTCGTTGCTTGCGCGCTATTTAGTGCGTGAAAACTATTTTGTTTCAACTGCGCACACGGCAGATGAAGCCGATATTCTCATGCGTGAAATTGCATTTGATTTAGTTGTGCTGGATGTGATGATGCCTGGTGAGGATGGGTTTTCATTTTGTTCACGTTTAAGAGAAGAAGGAAACACTGTTCCAATTATCTTGTTAACGGCAAAAGGGGAGTCTCACGACCGTATAGAAGGATTAGAGAAAGGGGCTGATGATTATTTACCAAAACCTTTTGAACCAAAGGAATTGGTTTTAAGAATAGATTCTGTATTAAGACGTGTAGTGAATAAAAAAACGGCGCTCAAAAAAATTACACTTGGGACATATCATTTTGACCAAGAGCGGGGCTGTTTGAAAAATGGTGATCAATTAATCGATTTGACAACGGTTGAGGCTAAATTGCTTAGTATTCTTTCAAGTAAACCTGGTGAAATCTATGATCGTTTTGATTTGGCAGAACAAACCGGACAAGACCCAAGCTCAAGAACAATAGATGTTCAAATTACACGATTGAGAAAAAAAGTTGAACCAGACCCAAAAGTACCACGTTATATACAAACGGTACGTGGTAAAGGATATGTATTGAGGCCAGACTATGATTAATATGATTAGCCACCTCTATAAAACAGTAAAATTGTTTTTAAGACGATTATTGCCCGTATCTCTGTTTGGGCGCTCTCTTTTGATTTTGATCGTCCCTGTTTTATTAACGCAAACAATTGCAACGTTTATTTTCTTTGATCGTCACTGGGATAATATGACACGAAGATTAGCTGAAGCCGTTGCGGGTGAAGTTGCGATGATTTCAGATCATTTAGAAGAAGATCTAAAAACAAATGAAACGATAGAATTTTTATCGGTGGTAGCACGTAAATTGAGTTTAGAGATTAGCGTGAATACAAATGAAACAACGCTACCAGTTGTTCATAAGAATGAGCGATGGGATTCTTCTGTTGTGCAAACTGTTGAAGATGCTGTTGAGCGTATTGTTGATCGTCCTTATGTGATTAAAAGTTATGAAGAAGGCGAGAGTGTTGAAATAAGTGTCGCTCTTAGAGAAGACGGTATTTTAAGTGTTGTTGTTCCTGAAAAAAGATTGTTTTCTTCCACGGCTTATATTTTTCTAGCATGGATGATTGGTGCGTCTTTATTGTTGATGGGGATAGCGATTGTTTTTATGCGTAATCAAATTAAACCGATTAGACGATTAGCGTGGGCTGCGGATCGTTATGGTCGAGGTTTAGATGTTCCTGATTTTAAAGAGAATGGTGCTAGAGAAGTTAGAAAAGCCATGGCTGCTTTTAAAGAGATGCATGAGCGTTTACGTAGGCAAATTGAACAAAGAACAATTATGTTGGCAGGTGTTTCTCATGATCTAAGAACACCTGTTACGCGTATGAAAATACAACTGGCAATGTTACCAGAGAATGAAGATATCAACGCTTTGAGAAATGATTTACAAGAGATGGAGAGAATGATCGAAGGATATTTATCTTTTGTAAGTGGGGATGAAGGAGAAGCGCCAACTAAAATTAATTTAAAGGATATGATCCATTCTTTAGCAGAGAAAAAAGCAAGAGCTGGTCATGTTCTAGAGCAAGCTGTTCAAAATGATTTAATGTTAACTGTTCGAGCAAATTCTTTCGAGCGTGCTTTGGGTAATTTGCTAATGAATGCCTTTAAATATGGCGATAAAGTATGGCTCAGAGCGTATCGCTTAGGTGATGTGATTGAGATTGTTATCGAAGATAATGGTCCAGGTATCCCTGAGGATAAAATGCAAGACGTATTTAAACCTTTTGTTCGTTTGGATGGTTCTCGCAATTTTTCAACAGGCGGTGTCGGATTGGGCTTGTCAATTGCTCAAGATATTATTCACCATCATGGTGGAGAAATCTTTTTAGAAAAAAGCAATAGGGGCGGATTACGTGTTGTAATTCGTATGCCTTAGCGCTTAAATAAAGAGGTGGCAACTTGATCTGCAAAGGTTAAGTTCTTATCTAGTTCGGCCATTGTTTTACTAGAGTCCGTTGTGTCATCTTCAAGCCATATACGACACGTTTTTAAATATATATAGCTCATGCCAAGAAGTTTAATTTCTCCAGATAAACCAGAATATGGGATACGGGCATAATTTAATAAGTCGATCATAAGATTTCTAAATGAGGGCACTGTTTTTAATAGTGTTTTAGGGTCTTTTGGAAGCGCATAGATGATGCGTTTTAGTCCGTCTTTATAAGGTGTTAGCAGGTCAAAACGCTCCATCATAATATCAAACAAACGTTCTTTTGGTGCTTCCTCTTCATCAACAATATCGATTGACGTTAAATATAAAGCTTTTGAAATAGAGTCTTCGAAAAAGTCTAAAAAATCATCTTTGCTTTCTAAGAAATGAGGACAATATGTGCCTTCTTCTATTTCTATTTTCTGAGGAGAAAAAGAAATCCAACCATGCTCTGAGATAGAAGCAAAGGCGCGCTCTAAAAATAAAGATCCGTTAAAATCTGTTTTTCTTTTTTGTTGGACCATTAGGCAAATACGCTTATAGTTAGTTGTTAATAAATGAACTATATAAAAAAGGAACTCTCAATGCCAGACTTTAATACGAAATCCTATGATGTTGTCGCTTTAGGGAATGCAATCGTTGATATTTTAGGGACATGTGATGATACTTTTATTGAAGAATGTGGAATGACAAAAGGTGTTATGCAGCTTCTTTTTAGTGAAGATGAAGCAAGCGCGTTGTATCAGAAAATGCCAGCCTCTCAGGAAACATCGGGCGGGTCAGCAGCAAACACCATTGCTGTCATTTCCTCTTTAGGTGGAAAAACGGGTTTCATGGGTAAAGTTTCAGATGATCAATTAGGTCATATTTTTGCACATGATATAAAAGCATCTGGCACAGATTTTACAACACCAGTGTATCAAGGAGATATTTCAACGGCGAGATGTATGATTCTGGTAACGCCTGATGCAGAGAGAACGATGAACACATATCTTGGGTCCTCTGTTGAGTTTAACCCTGAAGATATTGATTCTGATATGATTTCTAAGTCGCGTATTTTGTATTTAGAAGGATATTTATACGATAAACCAAAAGCAAAACAAGCTTTTGATAAGGCTGCTAAAGTTGCTCAAGAAGCAGGATGTGAAGTTGCCTTAACATTATCAGACCCTTTTTGTGTGGATCGCCACAGAGATGATTTTGTTAAAATCATTACAGAGCGTGTTGATATTTTATTTGCGAATGAAGATGAGGTGAAAGCGTTATATCCTGAAATGACATTAGAGGACGCCCTTGCAGAACTTAGCAAAACAGTAGAGATTGTTGCTATGACGGTGGGGGCGAAAGGATCACTGATCTTAAATGATGGAAAAAGATATGAAGTGCCGGCAGTATCCACAAAAGTTGTTGATACAACAGGTGCGGGAGACTCGTATGCGGGCGGGTTTTTATATGGGTATACTCAAAATAAAGACTTATCTGTTTGCGGTGCGTATGGTTCGGCATGCGCAGGGGCCGTTATATCAACGATAGGTGCGCGATACAGTGGTGATTTGAACGACGTTGTGTCAACGAGTGTTGCAAAGGAACAAAAAAGTGCTTAGTAAAAAGAATTTATATGTTTCTGTTCTTGCTTTCTTTCTGCTTCTTCTAACAACGCATTCTAGTTTTTCAAATGAAGAAATTTGGATGCATGGACTAGCTATGCATGATAAGCCAGCTTTGAAAGAAGGGTTCACTCATTTTCCTTATGTGCATGAAGAAGCGCAAAAAGGAGGATCTTTCCGCCAAGCGATGGTTGGTAGCTTTGATAGTCTTAATCCTAATATCGTTAAAGGAAAAGCTGCGGCGGGTTCAGGTTATTTACTTGGGCGTTTAATGGCGCGTTCATGGGACGAACCTTTTACTTTATATCCATGGATCGCAGAGAAAGTTGCATGGGATAAAGAACGTAGTTGGGTTAAATTTAAAATTGATAAGCGCGCTAAGTTTAGCGATGGTCAACCTTTAACCGCGGAAGATGTTTTGTTTTCTTTTGAAACACTCAAAAAGAAAGGGCGTCCAAATTTTCGCAATGTTTATTCTTTGGTTAAAGAGGCACGGTTAATTGATGATTATACAATCGAATTCACCTTTACTGAGCAAGCTAATCGTGAAACAGCGATGATTATGGGGTTGATGCCAGTTTATGCGAAACATTATTGGCAAGATAAAGAATTTGAGCAAACAATTTTAGAAGACTATGTTTCTAGTGGTGCATATAAAGTGCAGTCAGTCGATGCTGGACGCCAAGTTGTTTATGAACGGATAAAAGATTATTGGGCAGCAGATATTCCTGCTCTAAAGGGGCATTATAATTTTGATGAGCTTGTGTATGATTATTATCGCGATGCAAATGTTTTGCAAGAATCCTTTAAATCAGGCGCTTTTGATTTGATGCGAGAACAAGATCCCAATAAATGGAAAACAAATTATAATTATGATGCTGTCGAAGATGGTACATTTGTTAAATATAGCGTTCCTCATCAGCGTCCAGAGGAAGTGAAATCTTTAATCTTTAATACACGTAAAGAGATTTTCAAAGAGCGTAAAGTTCGTTTAGCCTTAAGAACTGTTTTTGATTTTGATTGGATTAATAAGACGTTGTTTAATTATTCGTACAACGAAATTAATTCTATCTTTCCCAACTCTCGGTTAGCGGCTGAGCGTCCGTTAAAACAAGAAGAAAAAAGATCCGTTAGACAAAATTTAAAAAGAGCTGATCAACTTTTAAAAGAGATGGGTTATATTGTAAAAAATGGCATAAGGGTTGATTCTGAAACAGCTATTCCATTTACGTTTGAAATTTTACTTCAAGACCCATCTCAAGAAAAAGTTGTGTTGTCATATGTTCAATCTTTGAAAAAATTAGGTATTGATGTTTCTGTACGTACTGTTGATAGTGCACAATTTTTTGCGCGTTTAAATGATTTTGATTTTGATATGGTGTTATTTAAATGGCATTCAACATTATCACCCGGCAATGAACAGGCTTTTTACTGGGGAAGTAAGTTTGCAGATATAAAGGGAAGTCGTAATTATCCCGCCATAAAAGACCCTGAAATAGATTCAATTATTCATTTATTGACACAAGCAAGAACAAGAAAAGAATTAATAGAACAGGCGCATGCGCTTGATAAAAAAATCATGCAAGGGATCTATTTTATTCCCCTCTATTACGATGGCTACGACCGTATTATTCATCATAAAGATTTAAGATATGGGGATTATACACCCCTTTATGGTCCTATTTTAGAAACTTGGTGGAGAAAGCTTTAATTTAGCTCTTTTCATGTGCCCAAAATCAAGGTATTTTAAGATCATATTTTTTAACAGAGTTCCAAAAAGGATATATAAGACATAAAATGAACAAACTATCTATTTTATCACTAAGTTTAGTATTGATTGCAGGGTTAACAGCATGTAGCCCATACTATGCGAAGAAAAAAGCAAATTATTGGCAACGTGTTGATGCGCGCTCTGCTCTTTATATGCAAGGAGCAAAAGCCCAACAGTCATTAGAGCAAGACATGGCCTCATGTGTTGTCGAGATAGAAGAGCTCGTTCGTTTAGGAGCTGTGCGTAAATCATTGCCAGAAGGTGAAGATCAGGGGGCCTATGATATTCCCGAACAAAAAACAGATCCATATTGGAATGTGCCTCAACGATTTGGACATAGATATGTTGATCATTCGCAATATCATGATTTTGATAGTTGTATGAGATATAAGGGCTGGAGACGTGTTTCTTATAATGACCCAGCAACAATTGATTTATCACTTGAAACATATAAAAAGCTTCAAAACCAACGCTTAGGGAACACAAATTCAAGTAGTTCTGTTCCTAAAACAGAAGTGATTTCTGGGCCTCATTATGAGAATGTGAATGAGTAATTTTTAAAAACAACAAAAAAACGGCGCTCTTAATTGATGCGCCGTTTTTTTTGTTGTTGAGTTTAGAGATTTAATTTCTTTTCTAGATCTTTGACAGCTCTATAGGCTTTTTTAACGGTTAAGCTATCCATTAAAGGAGCTGTTATTGTGTGAGGGTTGTAGTCTGGAGCACTCGTTAATTCCGCTAATGTTTCATCTGTTCGAGCATAACTAGTATGTTGCCCCCAAGGTGCATAAACATCAAATCGGCTAGGGCCAAATAAACCTATGGTTGGTGTTCCACACGCCGCTGCTGTGTGCATGAGCCCAGAATCGTTTCCTATATAGAAATGACAATTTTCTAGAAGGGAACCAGCCATCTCTGGGCTTGTTTTTGCGATGAAATCTAATCGTTTTTCTTTTTCAATAGAGTTTAAGACAGGGGTTGCTAGCTTTTCTTCGCCAGGGGCTGCAAAAATAGCGACATAGCAATTTTCAAAGATAGATCCTTTTTCTGTTCTTAATTTTTTTAATAATTCAATGAAACGTTCTGTATGCCAAGACTTACCAATCCAATTAGCCGCAGGGCCAATACCGAGTATAAACCCGTCATTTGGCAGAAGCTCTTGTGCTTTTTGTTTTTGTTCTTTTGTGAAATATAATGTAGGTGCAGGAGAAGGGGAGATATGTACAACTTTTGCAATTTGCTCTACTTTATGAAGATTCTCTTTCCCTTTTTTGTGCCATACATGTCGTTTTTTACTGCAAAGAAGATACGAAACAGCCGAGCCTCTTAAGTCGACAATAAGATCCCATCTTGTGCTTATGCATTGTTTCCACAATTCGATCCAATGCCCTTTATAGGGTTTTTTCACAACTGGAATCGTTGTTACAACATTTGGAAAGTTTTGAAATAACCCAATTCCTAATTTTCCAGCGGCAACGGTGATTTGACTTTTTGGATATGTCTTACATAAATAATCAAGCATTCCTGTAGAGAGAACAGCATCTCCAAGGCGTGTTGAACTAATAAATAAAATCTTCATATTTAATCACTTCCACTTTATAATCTCATTGATTAATTCATATAGAAGAAAGTAAAAAATGACAAATAAAGTTTTTACTCAAACCTTAAAAAATAGATCTTTTATCTGTGTGTCTGGAGAAGATCGTTATGAGTTTTTACAAGGGTTAATAACAAATGATATCTATAAACTAAAAGAACAGCCTCTGATCTATAGTTGGTTTTTAAGCCCTCAGGGAAAATATATGCATGACTTTTTTATCTTTGAAAAGGATAAGCAGCTGTTTATTGATTGTCAAAAATCACAACAGGAATCATTATTTAAAAAACTGCGTCTATATAAGCTTAGATCAAAGGTTACGCTTTCTTTTTTTGATGATGTTATAACTGTTTTATCTCTTGAGACAAAGGAACAGTTTATCGATGAAAGTTATATAGCTTTAGACCCTAGGCATGTTGATATGGGATGGCGCTTATATATTTTTGGTAATGAGATACAAGAAAATTTTGATAAGTTAGAAGTGCCATATGAAGCAAAACGGTATCATTTAGGAATTGCAGAAGGTGATAATGAAATTATCATGAATAAGTCAACCTTATTGGAATATCGTATGGATGTTTTTAATGCTGTCGATTTTGATAAAGGCTGTTATATAGGGCAAGAATTGACGGCGCGCATTCATTATCGAGGGCTTCTTAAAAAAGAAATCGTTCCTTTTAGTATTACAGCCAAGGCAGTTTTTGAGGGTAAAGATATTATGTTAGGCGATAAAAATGTTGGAGAGGTCCGTGGCTATGACAGTTCGACTGGTCATGGCATTGCTTTGATGAAAAAAGAATACATTACAGAGGCAGGTCACATGTTAAATGATGTGCCTTTGGTGATATTAATGACTATGTAGTCTTTAATCTTTTTCTTATACGTTCTTTTCTATTGCGATCAATTTCTTCGCGTCTTTCACGCATCATAGCCTCATGAGCTGTTTCTTTATGAGGTTTAGGTGGAAGAGGTCTATTCTTTCTTTTTAAGACAGCTCTGTGTTTTTCTTTAAGGCTGGAAGATGCATGGAAATCAGTTTTTACATTTGACTCTTTTCCTGTTGATTCAGCGCTATGCTCATCATGTTTCATGTGAACAGCTTTTCTAAGAGGCGTTGCTTTTACTGGTTCTTTAAATTTTGTATTTGAAACGTAATAGTAAAAACGTTTTCTGAGTTCGGCTTTCTCTTCATTACCTTCTGGTGATGTTGTTGAAATAACAAAGGCATGGACATTTCTGTTACTCATGACATGCAAACCCTTTAAATATTTTTTTGGTATTTCTTCTATTTTCAAGTTGATAGTCTTACCGTTATCGAGGGGGGTGGTTATTGTATTCTTATCGGTTGATATATACGTAAATGTGCTTAAAAGGGTGTGAATTGTATATGCAGGGCCATGCTGCTTTTGTTTTTCTTGCACAATACGATTTAAGGAGGTGAATGTACCTTCTTTGATATCAATAACAAAATGGAAATCGCCAGCAATATGTGTAAAAAGATCTGATTGTTTATCAATGTCTACAATAAAAGGAATATCATCCATTTTATGTTCTAGTTCGTCAGCAATATCTTTTAGGGTATTTCCTAAGGTGTTGATGCCAGATTCTCGTTCTAATTTGGATTGGATATCGGCGATTTGACGAGAAGATATGTCGATATCTTTTCCTAAGATTGGATGTTGCCTCGAACAATAAATTAAAGGCCTAGAGCTTTTTGCCTTTAAAAAAGAAGCGAGATCTCTGTTTTGAGTAAATTTTAAGAGGCATCCATCTTTTAAAATTTCGGCATGCCCTTCTTCCCATTTTGTTTCATTTATAGGCTTGATGTTGCGCGCTAATCGTCGTTGTTCGCGTACATCGTGGGCATTAAAAATTTTTTCAGCTGCGTCAAGGTCGCCAAAAAAGAGCGCTTTTTGATAGTAGTAATATTGATTAAGGCTGTTATAGCGCATGCCTTTTTTGTCAGCAAAAGAACAGAGCCAATCCAAGCCGAGGGGGCCTGAATTAAAGAAATAATGATTGCCGGTTTCAATTGCTGCTGTCATTCCCTGATCTTATTTTTTTTTATTTTTTTATAGTCATAACTATCGTATGGGGATTACATGAAACTGTCAATCGAAAAAAGGCCACTTAAAAAAGTGGCCTTTTAAAAATTCTAAAATAAGAAAGATTACTTTCTTAAGCCTAAAGACTTAATGAGAGCCTCATAACGATTGATATCAATCTTTTTAAGGTAATCAAGAAGCTTACGGCGTTGGCTAACAAGTTTCAAAAGACCGCGACGGCTGTGGAAGTCGTGTTTGTGATCTTTCATATGTTCTGTTAGGTTACGGATACGCTCAGTTAGAATTGCGATTTGCACTTCTGGTGAACCTGTATCATTTGCTTCGCGCTGATAATCTTTAATAAGTTCAGCTTTTCTTTCTGCAGTAATCGACATCGTGTACTCCTTTGTTAAGGTTATATATTAAAAATACGCACAGGTCGTATTTCGGGTCCAATAACTTTGATCATCGCAACAGGTCTGTTCGCACAAAAAGCATAGCCAATAATTTCGTTTGAAGGAGAAGGGGCTATGCCTGCCTTATCTAATCGATCGAAATCTTGTTTGCTTACGAATTTTAAGAACCCGCCTTGCGTCAAAGTAGAAGCTTCTGTGACACTTATAGGCAGAGCCGGGATGTCGTCCAGCGCTGTCTCAAGAGGCAGAAGATACTCTTCTAAGTGTGGTGTTTTAGCATATTTCTCCAATTTTTCAAGAGAAATCGCATTTTCTAGTAAAAAAGGCCCGACAGAAAGGCGTTTTAATCGACTAATATAGCCAAAACACCCTAGTTTTAGGCCTAAATCACGGGCTATAGAGCGAATATAAGTGCCTTTGCCACATTCTATGCGAAGATCAACCCAATCAGTGTCATGGGCTAGAATCTCGATATCATCAATACGAATGATACGTGATTTTATTTTGATGTCCTTTTGTCCTTTGCGAGCAAGATCATAAGCGCGTTTTCCATCAATTTTTATTGCAGAAAATTGGGGCGGTATTTGTTCAATTTCTCCGACAAAGTCTGAAAGGACTTCTTTGATATCATCAAGGAGAGGGCGCTTATCACTTTGTTCTATGATATCGCCTTCTAGGTCATCTGTATCGCGTTGTTCACCCCATGCTATGCGGCATTCATAGACTTTTTCAAAATCTTGTGCGTAAGCAACTGTTTTGGTGGCCTCGCCAATAGCGATTGGAACAACACCTGTTGCTAAAGGGTCTAATGTGCCTGCGTGACCAACTTTTTTGATGCCATAGGCACGCCTAACGGCGCCGACCATTTGTGTTGATGTTTTTTCAAGGGGTTTGTCAACAACAACCCAGCCGCCGGAAAAAGAAGGTGTGTGGTTTTGTTGTGCCATTTGTTAATCGAGCAAGGTGTTAATTTTATCAAAAAGAGCCGCTGTGTGATCTTTATCAAAGGCAATTTTAGGTGTGTTTTTTGTTTCTAAGTTTTTAGCTACATAATGAGAAAAACTTGGAGCTACTTTATTAAGTGCCTCAATAATCTCATCAATATCATCTGTTTCATTTAAAGAAGAAACAAAGGCTGTTGCATGACGCAGGTCAGGACTGATCATAACATCACCGATAGTAATGGCACCTGCGTCTTTTAAAACAGGGTCTGCAAAATACTCTCTGTGTAAATATTCTGATAAGACGCGTTTAATATTTTGAGAAACACGCAACTGGCGTTGAGAACGCTCTTTACCGGATCGTTTCATTTTCTATTACCTTTTATATGATTTTAAATTTCGCGTGCAACTTCTTCAACTTCGAAACATTCGATCATATCATTGTCCTTAATATCATCGTAATTTTCAAACGCCATACCACATTCCATACCTTCACGTACTTCTTTGACTTCGTCTTTCATACGTTTCAGAGTTTTAAGCGTTCCTTCATGAATAACAACGTTATCACGAAGAAGACGGACTTTTGCACCACGCTTAACAATACCATCTGTAACCATACAACCAGCAACCTTACCAACTTTAGTAATGTTGAAAACTTGGCGAATTTGAGCGTAACCAATAAAGTTTTCTTTTAACGTTGGTGATAGTAGACCAGAGAGAAGGGCTTTAATATCATCAATGATATTATAGATGATTGAGTAATAACGGATCTCACGTCCTTCTTGTTTTGCTTTATCACGAGCTTGTGCGTTAGCACGAACGTTAAAGGCAATGATGACAGCATTTGATGCATTTGCTAATGTCACATCGGCTTCGGTAATTTCACCAACAGCAGAGTGTAGAATTTTAACATCTAACTCATCTTCGTGTTCTTCAACTAATTTTTTCAATGAGCCAGCAATCGCTTCAACAGATCCTTGTACATCGGCTTTTAAAACAATTGGAAGTGTTTTGACATCTGTTCTTTTTGCTTGAGCAAACAACTGATCCATTGTGCTCGCATTTGCAGCCACCTCAAGTTCTTTTGTTTTGCGTTGACGGTATTCAGAAATCTCGCGTGCCTCTGTTTCGTGTTTTACAACAACAAAGTCATCACCAGCATTAGGTGTAGAATTTAATCCTAAAACTTCTACAGGTACAGAAGGGCCTGCACTCTCAACCGTTTCACCTTGGTCATTAACAAGCGCGCGAACACGCCCCCATTCATCACCAGAGATAAAGATATCACCCACTTTAACAGTTCCGTTTTGAACGAGAATTGTTGCAACTGGACCGCGACCTTTATCAAGCTTAGCTTCAACAACGCTACCACGTCCTTCACGCTCAGGGTTTGCTTTAAGTTCAAGCATTTCAGATTGTAATAAAATGGCATCGATTAATTTATCTAAACCGAGGCGCGCTTTTGCAGAAACTTCAACACATTGAACATCACCACTGTAATCTTCGACAATAACCTCATGCTGTAAAAGTTCTTCTTTAACACGTTGTGGGTTAGCAGCTTCCAGATCACATTTATTGATTGCAACAATAATAGGCACTTCAGCGGCTTTTGCGTGACGGATAGCTTCAATCGTTTGAGGCATTACGGAGTCATCAGCAGCGACAACGAGGACAACGATATCTGTTACATTCGCGCCACGAGCACGCATCTCTGTAAAAGCTGCGTGACCAGGTGTGTCAAGGAATGAGATCTTTTGTCCATCATTACGTGTGATTTGATACGCACCAATATGCTGTGTGATACCACCAGCTTCACCAGAAACAACATTTTCTTCACGAAGCGCGTCCAGAATAGATGTTTTACCATGATCAACATGCCCCATGATCGTAATAACCGGCGCTCTTGAAACAAGTTCTTTTGCTGTATCTTCACGATCTTCGATTACATTTTCAACGTCGGCTTCTGTGACACGGCTAAATTTGTGACCAAATTCTGTAACAATAAGTTCAGCTGTATCGGCATCGATAGATTGATTGAGTGTCGCCATGATCCCCATAGTCATTAAATATTTAACGACATCAGCGGTTTTTTCACTCATACGTTTAGAAAGCTCTTGTACTGTGATTGTTTCTGGGATAACGACATCACGAATTTGCTTTTCACGTGGTTCATCCTCTTGTTTATTTTTATTTTTGCTTTTTGAACGACGGCTAGCCATAGAACGTTGGCGTTGTTCTACTTCATACTCATAGTTTAGCGCTTGTCCAATTGTTAAGCGTCCATTGTGCCATGAATCATCATTCCCGCCACCTGGGCCACGTTTTTTGCGTGTTTTGTCTTCATCTTCAGTCGTTGTTTTCTTTGGGGAAGAGGGTGTGAATTTAGGGCGTGCGGCAAGTTCAGCTTCACGTTTTTTACGAGCAGCTTCTTCTTCTGCTTTTTTCTGGTCCTCAACTTCTTTAATTTTACGAAGCTCTTCAAGCTCTTTCTCACGTTGAGATAGTTTAGGTTGTTCAGGAGTATCGCCTGTTGTTGTTTCTGTAACAACTTCTTCAGGTTGCTCAGCAGCACGTTTAGCACGCTCAGCTTCTTCAATTTCGCGTTTTTTCGCTTCTTCTTCTTCACGTTCTTTTGCGGCTTTTAAAGCGGCTTCACGCGCTTGTTGTTCTTGCTTTGTTAAGCCACTAATTTTTTCATCTTTAAATTCGCTGTCACTTTTCTTTGATCCTAATCCTTGCAGAGTAGGGGCAGAGCGTTTGCGCTTTACTTCAACAGTTACAGATCCACCTGAGCGTGATTTTACCGCAGGAGCGCCACCTTTAAGGCCTAGTGTACCCCCAAGACTCAATGTTTTTTTCTTTGAGTCGGTTGAGCTTTCTGTTTTGTCTGAGTTGTTTTTTTTATCTGTAGCCATTTTTATTTTCCTCTTCAATCTTGTGGTATAGCATGGTTAGAGGGAATTCTCAAATGTTCCATGCGATTTATTAAATTTTTTATGTCTTTTATAAAATGCTGTTTAATGAAGGTGATGTAGACAACGCGCTCCCGAGCAAATATCTGTCCATAGCGCTCGGCATCTCCAAATAATTTGAAATTATCTGTTGAAAGTGAGCTTGGAATATTTTTTGAAGTCTTGCGATCTGTTGTTAAAACAAAAAGAGCTTTATTTTTTTTGACGAGTTCTTGCATTTTTTCATATCCAAAAACGACGTCACCGCTACGTCTAGACAGCGAGATATGTTGATAAAAGAGGGTTTCTAACAAACTAACAAGATGCTCACATAACTCTTGTGCCGAACTGTATGCGCAGTGTTTGAACAACCCTTCATCAAAAGCGCGTTCAATTGTTGCTACATCTGCTTTGAGGTGGATTTCTTCCTGAGCCGGAAGCTTTTGTTTTAAATCAGGAATAAAAAGTCCATCAGGAGCTTTTACAAAACGAATGAGGTTATCTTTTGCTTCGTTGAGAGGTGTTTGCGTTAAAAAACAAGACACAGATGGGCGACGCCCCAGTCTTTTCTTAGAAGGACTGGGGGGATTTAATACCGCCTCATTGGGGGTATGATGAGGGTGACCCTCATCTGGTGTACCGCCTTTTATATGTGTCATTTCTTCCTAACATTGTTTTATGCAACGTCTTCTTGAGCAGGCTCTTCTGCTACTGTTTCTTCAATTAAGCCAGCATTTACACGCTCAGCCATGATAATTTCATTGGCTTGTTCAACGCTAACTGTTTTCTTCCCTAAGATTTCAACGAGCTCATCACCAGATAAGTAAGCTAAATCTTTACGGCTTTTAACATCTTCTTTTGCAAGTGTTACAAGCATTTCAGGTGTAAACATGCCAAGATCAATAAGATCTTGTTCTGTACCAAGATCTTTATATTGTTGTTCCATCTCAGCATCACGTTTTTCAATGTAATTTGTTGCACGATTTTGAAGTTCAACAGCAAGTTCTTCTTCAAAACCTTCGATTTTAACAAGCTCATTAACGTCTTCGTCACGAATTTCTTCTGCCATTGAGAAGCCTTCAGCAACAAGGAGTTGAGCAATTACTTCATCAACATCAAGGGCTTCAATAAAGAATTGAGAACGCTCAGCAAATTCAGCTGTGCGACGTTCAGATTCTTGTGTTTCAGTCATGATATCAATATCCCAACCAAGAAGAGATGCCGCTAAACGTACGTTTTGACCACGACGACCAATGGCTAAGCTTAATTGATCATCAGGTACAATAACTTCAATTTTGTTGCGATCTTCGTCAAATACTACTTTTGCCACTTCAGCAGGAGCAATTGCATTAATCACGAAGGGTGCCATTTCACCAGTCCAAGGAATAATATCGATTTTCTCGCCTTGAAGTTCATTCACAATGGCTTGAACGCGGCTACCACGCATACCTACGCAAGCGCCGACAGGATCAATACCTGAGTCATGTGAGAAAACAGCAATTTTCGCACGACTTCCTGGGTCACGTGCAACTGATTTAATTTCGATGATTCCATCATAAATCTCAGGCACTTCTTGTGTGAAAAGTTTTGCTAAGAATTGTGGGTGTGAACGTGATAAGAAAATTTGAGGACCACGTGTTTCTTGGCGCACATCATAAATATAAGCACGTACACGCTCACCATTTTTCAAATGCTCACGTGGTAATGTTTCATCACGACGTAAAACAGCTTCTGCTTTACCTAGGTCAACAGTTACATTTCCATACTCAACACGCTTTACAACACCATTGATGATCTCGCCAACGCGGTCTTTAAACTCGTTATATTGTTTGTTTCTTTCAGCTTCACGCACTTTTTGTGTAATAACTTGTTTTGCAGTCATTGCAGCAATACGACCAAAATCTAAAGGAGGAAGTTGATCTTTAATAAAGCCGCCAATTTCAATGTCGGCTTCAATAGCTTGTGCTTCAGGAAGAGTTAATTGTGTTGCGTGATCTTCTACAGTTTCAACAACTTCACGGTAACGATAAAGATCAATCTCGCCTGTTTTGTGGTTCATGAAAGCACGAATATCATGTTCAAAACCGTATTTTGAGCGACCTGCTTTTTGTACAGCTTCTTCCATTGCTGTAATAACAACGTCTTTTTCAATACCTTTTTCACGAGCAAGTGTGTCTACTACATGTAAAATTTCCATTTCTTATATCTCCTTATTTTGAAATGCTTTTAATAATTTATCAGTGATAACCAATTTCGATTTAATAATGGCTTCGAAAGGAAGCTCAAAAATTTCATTTGTTTCAGATGTGATAACGATTATGTCATCTTCTTTAATCTCAGTAATAATACCGTTGTAACGTTTTCTGTCATCATGAATATTAGGGGCTTCAATCTTAACTTCGTGCCCTTTAAAACGAACATAATCAGAAATCTTTACAAGTGGACGGTCAATACCTGGGCTACTTACTTCGAGGTTATAAGCGCCTTCTAAAGGATCTTCGACGTCAAGAAGTGCTGAAACCGTTTTACTGATATCTTGGCAATCGCCAACGGTAATACATGTGAATTTTTCACCTTCAGCCTTAGGCATGCATTCTGAGAAAATTTGTAAAGTAGGGCGCTTTTCTGTGCCAACTAAACGCACAAGCACAAGATCATACCCCATGCTCTCTAAGCTTGGGCGAATAATCGAGTCAATTTTTTTCTCTTGCGGTGTCATCATTTTTTAATTCCTATAGTCCTTATAACAAAAAAGTCGGCTTTGGTTTCCCAAGCCAACCTTATTAATAAGGTAACAATGTTGACCCTAAGGTAGGCTAATTTCTTTAAGAAAGCAAGTATATTTTATATTATTTGATTTTGAATTGTTCTGGAGCGGCTGTATGAATTAAGTTTCTGTTACGCAATGACGGTTCTTTGCTGACAACATATGCTGCACCAGGAAGCTTTTTGAGTGTATCAAAATCCGATTCATGAGCTACCTCAACATCCGCTGTAACAAGCCCTTGGTTCTTGTCTAAATAGGAATCTACTTCCCACATAAATCCGTGATAATCAATTGCTGTACGCTCTTTCTTTACTGTGTCGATGATGATTGTTTTGAAGACATGTTCAGCAAAGCTATAAGGGACACTGATTTCAAACTCATCTGAAGAATCACCTAAGCCTCTTTGTTTGATTGTAAATTTAGCAGTGATTTCATCTGTATCTAAATTTTCAGATGTTCTTATACGAGCTTCAGATGAAGCAATATCGCCTAATGTTAATTCACCAGTTCTTTTATTGTAGCATGGAAGATTAATAATTGAGGCAAAGTCATTGTCTTTATCAATCGTAACTTCAATGGTGCAATGTTGGTCGGCTCCATCGATGGTAATATGAGCCTTATCACTATCTGGGCTAATGATAATATAAAGGCGACACTGTCCTAGAAGCGAGGCTGGAAAATAGCCTTGCTCGAGAAGTGTTCTTTTTTGAGCAGGAAGAGCTTTCCAACTATAGTCCGTGACTAAAAATTTGCGTTCAATTTCTTTTGCCATTTTAAATATCCAATCTATTTTTTAATGCATGTAAATTCTATAAATCTTGGTTCTCGACCAGCATCCAGTCCTTTTTGCTCATAACGCGTTTGAGGCCAATCATTAGGGCGCATAGACCAGTCTTTAGCATTGTTAGGGCATTGTTCAAAGTTTGGGTGCTCTAGTGCTTTGTCGCGCATCCATTCGGCTACACCGTGATGGTCTGATGCCATTCTTAATATGCCTCCATTCTTCATAATCTTTGAGAATTGGTCAAGCATTTCTTTTTGAATGAAGCGACGCTTATGATGGCGTTTTTTATGCCATGGGTCGGGATGTAGAACGAATAAGCGTGATATACTATTTTCAGGGAGCTGGTTAAGTACCTTGCGTGCATCATCAGGCCATATATGAGCGTTTTTAATATCTTTTTCTATCAGGCCTAACATGCAGACGGAAACACCATTTAAAAAAGGTTCACAGCCGATGATTTCTACCGATGGATTGTTTTCAGCCTGCCAAATAAGATGTTCTCCATATCCAAAACCAATTTCCAACCATGTTTCTTGGTTGAAATCATGCGCTTTGATTTGTTTTGGCGTGATTTGATAGGTTTCAAGCCCTTTATCTAAGGCGTTTTGTCTTTTTACACGAAGAGGGCGTGCAATACGGCGCCCATAAACCTTATCGCGTAAACGTTGTTTATGAGTGATGGCTTTTTTACGTGTTGGATCAGTTAAAGAGCCAGTCGTTTTATGAGCCAGTTTTTTGTATATTGTTGAAATGCGCTTGAAGAGCTTCGACAAGATCTGTTTTCTCCCATGAAAAACCACCATCAGATTCTGCATCACGGCCAAAATGACCATAAGCAGCTGTGCGGGCATAGATTGGTTTGTTTAATTGTAAATGTTCGCGGATACCGCGCGGGCTTAAATCCATTAATTCAGGTAAAATACGCGCGATTTCTTCTTCTGATACTTTGCCTGTTCCATGTGTAAAGACATAGAGTGATAAAGGTTTAGAAATACCAATTGCATAAGATATTTGGATGGTGCAACGATCAGCCAACCCCGCTGCAACAACATTTTTAGCAAGATAGCGTGTCGCATAAGCTGCTGAACGATCTACTTTTGTGGGGTCTTTACCAGAGAATGCGCCTCCACCGTGAGGTGCAGCGCCACCATAGGTATCAACAATGATTTTACGACCAGTCAATCCAGCATCACCGTCAGGGCCTCCAATGACAAAACGTCCCGTTGGATTAACATAGAGTTCTGTATCTTCTCTAAACCATCCCTCAGGTAAGGCTTTCTTAATATAAGGGGTTACCATCGCTTTGACATCTTCTTGTGACAGGCTTTCATTATGCTGAGTTGATAAAACAGCTGCTGTAACATGAGAGGGTTTTCCGTCTGTATAAGCAACAGAAAATTGTGTTTTGGCATCAGGACCTAGTTTATTAAGGATACCAGCATGACGATCTTTCGCTAGATCTCTTAAGACTTTATGAGAGTAATAGATCGGGGCGGGCATAAGGGCTGAAGTTTCGTTGCATGCATAACCAAACATAATGCCTTGGTCGCCTGCGCCTTCTTCTTTTTCATTAGCGGCATCAACGCCTTGTGCTATTTCACTTGATTGTGCATGAACTTTGACAATGCATTCTAAGTTATTCCAATGGAAGCCATCTTGTTCGTACCCTATAGTACGGACTGTATCTCGAGCTATTTGCTCCATCATTGCATGATTAATACTATCAGGGCCTCTTACTTCTCCGGCAATGGCTATGAAATTAGTTGTCGCCATTGTTTCAACAGCAACGCGTGAGTAGGGATCTTCTTTTAAAAAAGCATCTAAGATTGAATCAGAGATAGCATCACAAATTTTGTCAGGGTGACCTTCTGAAACAGACTCACTTGTGTATACGAAATCTTTTTTATAATCCATCAACAATTACTCCTCACATGGTAATAACCTTAATTAATTGAGTAGCTTTTTTGTTATCAGATGCAGTTTGTTATTACAAGTTTATTCTAGCTGTTCTCATCAGCGAGTGAGCGCACAAGCTCATAGATTCTTTTGCGCTGTTTCTCGTCTTTGATATTGTAATAAGCGCGAATAAGATTCATGGTTTCACGGCGTAACATTGGGTCATCACCTTCAAAAGGGGCTTGTTTGTCTTCTGCAAAACCAGCAGCTTCGGTTGCAATTATTGAATCTTCATAGTCATCAAAGAAAAAAGTAACCGGAATTTGTAATATTTTACTTAAATGATAGAGAGTGCTTGCCGCAACACGGTTTTGCCCGCGCTCGTATTTTTGTACTTGTTGATAGCGGATGTTCAACTTCTCAGCAATATCTCCTTGTGTTAAACCAAGAAGATTGCGACGTTGTCTTATGCGCATACCAACATGTGCATCGATAGAGTCTAATCTTGATTCATCATCTTTTTCATTTATTACCATTGAAAATCTCCTCATAACAATTGACGTTTTTGTATCTAAAATTACGTAAAAGGCAAAGAATGTGCCAAAACGTCAATGTTTGTTTTCCTTACTCATCCAACATGCGTAAAACAAGGGTATTATTAAACTAAACACACCAAGTAACCATAGTATTGTATGTTTATATTTGGCATATACGGTTGCATTTTGCAAAGGTTTTGGTATTTTGCCATGAATAATAGCTCTTTTCCCGTATTTTTCTTTGTATACTGTGTTTCCAAGCGGTGTTGTAATGGATGAAATCCCTGTGTTTGCCACACGGATAAGGGGTATCCCTTCTTCAATTGCACGAGATTTTACAATGTCATGGTGTTGATAAGGGCCTATGGAATGATTATACCATGCGTCATTTGTGACATTCAAGAGAACATCGCTTCTTGTTTTTTGTGCAGTTACATGACCAGAAAAGATAGCTTCATAACAAATAAGTGGTGAAAAAGAGATGCTACTATTTGTAAAAGTAATATCCTCTCTTTTTTTACCAGCTGTAAATCCTTGTTGTGTGATGGGCATGAATTTTAGATAGCTGTTAAAGGGCACATATTCTCCAAAAGGAACAAGATGCTTTTTATCATAGCGCCTCCAGGCGTGCTGATTGACAAAAAACACGCTATTAAACATAGAAATTTTTGCACCATTTTTTTCAAAATCAAGTCCGCCTGTAATGAGGTGTGTACCTTCGTTACTGCGTATGAAGTTGTTAATTTCATTCACAATAGCGTGGCTTTTCTTTGGGATATAGGTAAGTGCTGTTTCTGGCCAAATAATAAGGAGTTCATTATTTTTTTTATCTGTAATGCGATGTTTTATTAATGCATCATGAGATAGGCTCATTAATGTTTTGAAGTTATCAACCTCTTTTTCTTGGGCCCATTTATCTTCTTGTTTTATATTTGGTTGGATAAGGGCAACATCAATATTTTCTTGGAAAGATGTTTGGGTTGTTTCCATCCTTATATATCCAAATACGCTTAAAATAAAAATTAAGGACAGTGTTATCGTTAAACCTCGTTTGCTTGCTAGTGCTATTGAGCATATGATCCAAGTTATAAAAGTTAACCCCCATATCCCAAAGATAGAAACAGATTGCATGATTGTATCAGAAAAGCCCCAACCATAGCCGATCATATTCCAAGGAAGTCCTGTAAATGCATAGCCTCTCATTAAATCAAAAAGGAAAAATGAAGAAGCAAAGAAAAAAGCTTTTATAGTATCTGAGTGTTGCGATTTACTTATTTGATCTGAAAATTTATAAAGAACCCCAGCGCAACCATAAAAAAGGCTTAGGATAAAAGGAATCCCTATAATGGCAAAAGGCATTAGCCACCAATATGTCCCAATATGAACAAGAAGTGCAAAGCTTATCCAGTAGAGGCTTAAAATAAAATACCCCAATGCCCAAGATAAAGAGATCAAAAAAGAATCTTTTAGGGTTGATACGGAATTGAGTAATTGCTGCAGAATTGGAAGCGTTATAAAAAGCAAAAAAACAAGATAGGTCGGCGCCATAGCAAGCGCAGAAACAGCACCAACAGCAAAAGAGAAGAAGAACTTTTGTTTGTAGGTAAGGTTTTCTATAAAGTTTTTAAATAAAGCCATGTTCTTTATGACGCTTTGGCTTCGTTTTCTGTGTGAATCTTGATTGTGTGAATCCTTCTGCCATCACCGTCAATGATTTCAAATGAAAATCCTTGTGAATGTTCAATGATTTCACCTTTTGCAGGAACGCGCCCAGCATGCGAGAATACAAAACCCGCAAGTGTATCGATTTCTTCGCGATCTTCTTCATCTAAAATCTCACAGTCAAATGTTTGTTCAAATTCTTCGATCGGTAAACGACCATCTGCAAGATATAGATCTTTTCCAATCTCTTTCAATTGGGGGGTGGTTTCATCATCATAAATATCATCTATTTCACCTGTGATAAGCTCTAAGACATCACCAAGCGTTACAAGACCGTCAATCCCCCCATATTCATCAATAACAAGAGACATATGATTTTTTGTTTCTCTCATTTGAATCAAGAGATCCATAACAGGCATTGAAGGTGAAATAATAGGTACTTCTCGTGTTATTTTGGATAAATTGTAACTTTGTTTTTTTGCAATTTGACCCAAGAAATCTTTAATGTGAACTGTACCATTAATGTTATCCAATGTTTCTTTGAAAACAGGGACACGACTACGTGGCGTCTCTGCATAAATATTCATTAAATCTTCTTTTGAAATGGAGGCTTCAACAGCAATGATATCGACACGCGGAACCATAACATCATATGCGGTCAAATCACGTAATTTGAAAATATTAGAAAGCAAAAGTCTTTCGTGTTTTTCTGGGGTATCTTCACCATTCTCATCACTACTATCGTCAACGATTAATTCTTCGATTGTTTCACGAAGGTCATTATCATTAGAATTAGAGAAAAGTCTTTTAAACCAGCCATTCTTCCTCGAGGAAGAACCATCGTTATTTGCGTTAGAATAAGAAGAATCGTCAGCCATAATTGTTGGTTACTCCGTAATGTTTTGATAAGGGTCATGGACGCCGAAAACGCGTAAAAGAGCGACTTCTAGCTGTTCCATTTTTTGTGCATCTTGGTCTTCTATATGGTCATATCCCAGAAGGTGTAGCAAGCCATGTATAAGGAGATGCCTTAAGTGGTTTTCAAACGATTTTTTTTGTTCTTGAGCTTCAATACGAATGGTTTCATAACCTAAAATAATATCACCAATCATCAAAGATCCTTCAAGCTCAAAGACTTTTGTTTTTAGATCGCAACTTGCAAAAGATAAAACATTTGTGGGTTTGTTCTTGCCTCTAAAATGATTGTTAAGTTCTTGTATTTTGTCATCATGACTTAGAAGACAGGATACTTCGACACACTCAAACCCTTGTAAGAGCTCTTCTGTTTTTAAATGATGCAAACAAAGAGAAAGTGTTCCACGAACAAAAAGTTCAATATTATCGTGATTGTCGTGCCATAGGGGCGTGTCAACAAGGACATCAATATCAAAGCTTGAAGGGATTATTGTTTCATCTGGTGATGTGTCTTGTGATGTGTTCATGTGCGCCTAATAAACTTACTTTTCATGCTTATTATACGCATCAATAATCTTTGTGACAAGCCCATGTCTTACAACATCTTTACCAGTGAAGCGTAAGAACTCAACGCCCTCTGTGTTTTTAAGGACTTCTTCAGCTTCTACAAGCCCTGACTTTGTTCCTTTTGGGAGATCTATCTGGCTTGAGTCACCTGTAATAATCATACGACTATTAGGGCCTAGACGTGTTAAAAACATTTTCATTTGCATTGCTGTTGTGTTTTGAGCTTCGTCTAAGATAACAAAGGCATTTGAAAGCGTGCGACCACGCATAAAAGCAAGGGGAGCAATTTCAATGTCACCACATTCTATTTTTTTATTCATAGTTTCAAACCCCATTAAATCATGAAGTGCATCATAGATGGGGCGAAAATAAGGATCGAGTTTTTCTTTCATATCACCAGGCAAAAACCCTAAGTTTTCACCAGCTTCAACAGCTGGGCGACAGAGGATAATACGTTTAACTTCTGCTTTTGTATATAATTCAACAGCTTTTGCAACAGCAATATAAGTTTTCCCAGTACCCGCAGGCCCTAAGCCGAAAACGAGGCTGTTTTTGTTGATGAGATCAATATATTTAGATTGGTTTTCAGAACGCGGTGTAACCGTTCTTTTCGGTGCTTTGATAATACGCCCCTCATCATGAAGGTCTTTCAATACTGTTTCTTTAAGATTTTCTTGATTGCCATTTTTAGCAATATTGATCGCAGCATTAATTTCACCATAGCCAACAGGTAAGGATTTTTTTGCGCGAGCCCATAAGGATAGAAGGGCCTTTTCTGCGTATAAAATCATTTGCTCATCGCCTTTAAGGGTTAAGATATTGCCCTTGGCTATAATCGAAATCTCGAGCTCGTCTTCTAACTTTTTAAGATGACCGTTATGTTCGCCATAAAGCGTACTTAATAAACTGTTCTCATCAAATTCCATCGTTACTGTAAAACTCAAGCACATATCCTTTCTTCTGTGACAATTTCGCCGCTGATGCTATTAGGAGCAGCGGTTGTGATTTTGACATTAATAATCTCGCCAATCAAGCGTTCGTTTCCAGTTGCGAAAACAGATTGCATATGAGGACTACGCCCTAATAATTGATTGTCTTTTTTACCCTTTCCATCAAAGAGGACAGGGACAACTTGGCCAATAAAACTTTTGTTAAAGGCGATTTGTTGTTCGTTTAAGAGCTCTTGCAAACGTGCAAGGCGTTCTGTTTTAATTTTTTCGGATACTAGATTCTGCATAACAGAAGCAGGTGTGCCTGGTCTAGGGCTGTATTTGAAAGAATAAGCTTGGGCATAATTTACATCACGTACAAGTTGAAGTGTATCTTCAAAATCTTGGTCAGTTTCACCAGGAAAGCCAACAATGAAATCACAGCTAAAGACAAGGTCTGGACGTGCTTCACGAAAACGGTCAATTAGACGACGATAATCATCTGCTGTGTGCTTTCGGTTCATGGCTTTAAGGATATTGTCTGATCCACTCTGTACAGGGAGATGTAGATAAGGCATTAGTTTTTCAATGTCGCGGTGTGCTTCGATTAGTTCATCATCAACATCACGAGGATGTGATGTTGTATAGCGGATACGTTCAACGCCATCAATTTCAGCAATTTCTCTAATTAAGCGACCAAGTCCCCATGTTTTCCCATCAGGTCCTTCACCATGGAAGGCATTTACATTTTGACCTAGTAGGTTAATGTCTTTTGTACCGCCTCGCGCCATTTTAATGGCTTCGTCAAGAATAGGTTGAACAGGGCGTGAGAATTCTGCGCCTCTTGTATAAGGAACAACACAGAAAGTACAAAACTTGTCACAGCCTTCTTGGATAGATAAAAAGGCAGCAGGGCCTGCGTTCGTATTTTCTTCTGGTAAGAAATCAAACTTTGATTCAACGGGAAAATCTGTCTGAACGAGGCGCTTTTTACCGTAAGAGCCAGTAAGCTTTGCAATCATTTCAGGGAGCTCATGATAGGTTTGCGGGCCAAAAACAAGATCAACCGTAGGAGCACGATCTGTTATTTCTTTTCCCTCAGCTTGTGCAACACAGCCAGCAACAGCAAGAAGGGCTTGTTCGCCTTTTTCTTTTTTAGCGTCTTTAAATTCTTTTAAACGACCAATTTCAGAAAATACTTTTTCGGTTGCTTTTTCACGAATGTGACAAGTGTTCAAGATAATCATGTCAGCATCTTCAGGCGTATCTGAAGGAGCGTAGCCAAGACCTTTTAAAATATCAATCATGCGATTGCTGTCATACACATTCATTTGACAGCCCCACGTTTTGATAAAGAGTTTTTTCTGGTTTGTTATCTGTTGTCCTTCGTTCATGCTTTTAATACCCTTATATTCTATCACTCTAATACTTGATAAAGATTTAACGTTGCTTATTCCATAGATGGATAAAAAAGTCCAGTTTTTCTATTCGTTTTCATGCACGAATCGGTTAGTTTTTACGTACTTAAATAAATTTTATGTACCCAGAAGGGCCCTTTCTTTCAAGTAAAGAGGGGCTTTGGCTGATTTTTTAGCAAGGAAAGGCTGGCGCTAAATGTCTTCAGATATGTCAATTGAGAAAAGAAACGAGCTTATCGAATCTGCAGGAAAAGATAAGGAAAAAGAACTTTTCAAAACTGAAAATGACAATGTTTCTCTTGAGAAAGAAGAGAAGAGTGAGCAGGAAAGTGTTTCCAAAGAAAAAGAAACTGATATCAATACAATCGTTGAAAATGTTCGCGAATTAGCAAAATCTTTTGAAAAACCTGAAAATGATGAACAAGAAGAAACCACTCTTGTCGCGCAAAAGAAAGAAAATAAGAAAGATATTTCAGTAGAAGCAGAGCATGATTTTGAAGAACCTGTTTCGTCTACTAGCTTTTATGAAGAGGAAGAGGAAACAAATGCGGATTTCACTTCAAGTCTTTTATATGTAGTGGCAATGGCTGTTAGCTTCGGTTGGATGTATTATGCCCATAAGGTTGGTATTTTATCATTAATCGGTGGGAACGCAGATATTGCAATGGTTGCAAATGGCTTAACGGCACTTTGCTCTCCGCTCGTTTTGATTTGGTTGATTGTTTTGGGGTGTCAAAAGCGTGTTGACAATAAGATGGTTGTTGAATTGCTTAGAAAAGAAATGGCTGATTTTGCAAATCCAATGGCTAAAATGAGCAAAGGATATGAGCGTGATATGGTGGCTCTTTCTGATCAGGCGCTTAAACTTAAAGAAACAACAGATCTTTCGCTGGCATCAATTAATAATGCGCGTCAAGGTCTTCGTGAAGAGATGGAGGCATTTTCAACGATGTCGCGTCAATCTGAGGCGAATGTAGTTCGATTGACAAATATAATGAAAGAACGCATGGGTAAGCTTGATACTTTAAGTAAAGCTTTATATGGGCGCACAATTAAAATTGGTGAAAAAGCAGAAGAGAGTGGTGATGCACTTGAAAAAGCGGCGTCCGGTTTATTGAAAAAAGTAGGGTTCATTGAAACGGATATGAATTCTAGTGTCGATAAAGTCGTCAAAGCCTCTGATACCGTTCAAGGTAAAATTGATCAAATTAAAATTATTTTGGGGCAGTCTGTGGATGGTTTACGCGAAGGCGCGGATGATGTTTGTGAGCGCTTGATTGAAACAAGTCAGAAATTCACAAAGCATGAAGACCGCTTGGATGAAAAATCAAAAGATCTTGTGGCGAAAAGCGAAAGCTTTGATACGTTGCTTTCAGATCGCTTGTCTTCTCTTGAAGATCTGTATGAAAAATTAGAGGCACAACTAGCGTCTAGTCGTGTATCTCTTGACGAGGATAGAGGTGATGTAGAACGTATTGCGGATCTATTAAAAGTCAGTGTTTCTGAGTTAAAAGAAGGCTTAAATGATCGTGTTGATGATGTGAATACAGTTATTGATACGTTAGAAGAAACATCAAGCGCTATTGATGTGCGTATGAATTCACGTTCAGAAGAAGTACAGCGTTTGATTGATAACCTTGAAAAGCAAGGTGAAACATTCTCAGATATTGGTAAGACAACCTCAAGACGTTTGGGTGAAGCAATGTCTGCGGCGCTTTCTAGTGCGGATGTCATTAATAACGCTGTTCGTAAAGGCGCTGAAACATTAAAGAATACTGCTGATAATGCTGTTTCTCAATCGCACAAAAGCTCAGAACTTGTATTAGAGCAGTTAGGGCAGTTAAATAAAGCGAATATGGCTGTTGAAGAGCGTATTAAAGCATGTACAGAATTCTTTGAAAATAGTAAGGAGTTACTTGATAGCGCAACAGAGAGCAGTAGCTCCAATACAGACAAAGTCAAAGAGATCTTGGATGATCATGTTGATGCACTGACCGTGTCTTATAGTGATCTACAGGAAAAAATTGCAAAACTACGCAAGTCTTTTGATGAGCCAGTTACTTCTTTGGAGGAATGCATTGACCGTGCAGATAATTCAGCAGAAAAAATTCAAGAAGTCTTGGATCAGCGTATTATTGAGTTAGGTAGTACGAGTGAACGCGCTGTTGAGCAAGCAGGAGCTATTCGTCAGATGTTGCGCGGTCAATCTCAAGAATTATCTAATCTTTCTGGGCAACTGTCAGGAAATGTTAAAGTTATAAATGAGCAATTGTCAACGCAACGAGATGGTCTTATTGAAAGCGTTGAAGATTCCTTGCTATCTATCGAGAAAGTATCAACTTCTCTGCAAGATCAGGTTGGGCAGGTGTCGCGTGTATCAGGTGTTGTTGGTGAAAAAATTGACGCTTTGGAAACAAAAATTTCGGCTCGTTATGATGAGATCCAGAACGGAGCGCACAGAACCTTTGATGTTCTAGAGGAGGTTGAGCGTTCATTCCATGATCGTAAAGTTTCATTTGAGGATATTGTTGATTATATTAAAACAAATGTTGGGCGTGTTGTTGATGATTTGGACGGCGTTGTTATTGATATCTCTGATAAGTCCGATCATGCTGTTTTAAAATCAGAGCATTTATTTGACATGCTTTCTAAGCTCTCAAAAGATGTTGATGAGGTTGCTACGAATAGTACGGATAAGATCTCTCTTGCGATTGCTGGATTTGATGAAAAACTTCTTAAGATAGAGGGTGTTACATCTGTGGCAACACAGCAAGTAAAAGATGCTTCAAATGATCTTATGGTTTCGGTTGACAAGATTTCAATTGCAGCTAATGATGCCTCGGTTCAAGTGGACCGCGTCGGTAAGAGTATTGAGAAGCAAGCGCAAGATGTTCACTTGTTAACAGATCAAGCAGCTCTAAAGGTTGAGAATGTACAACGCGCAATTACGGAACGTTTCCACGAATTATCAACTTCAATTGGTCAATCTGTTTCCCAGCTTGATGATGTAGGAGATAAATTCTCTAAGTGCGCCGTTTTGATTGATGAAACATCAGATCAAATCGAAAGTCGTTTTGTGGTCATTGGTAAAGAAGCAAGAAAAGAGATTAAAAATCTCTCAGAAGTTGCTGAGAATACAGTTCTTATTGCATCTAAAGCAATTGGGCGCATTCAAGAAGAGACAGGTGATATGGTGATTGCCGCTAATAAGTCACTCTCATCATTGACAGATATTAGTGACGATTATGCAGGGCGCTCAAAATCACTTAATGATCAAATGGAGCGTTCGATAGAACTATCACATGAATACGGCAATAAAGTGCGTGAACAAATTTCTGAGATTGCCACAGCGTCCAATGAAACAGCTGACCGCATTGTGAGCCAAGTGAGTGTTATGTCTGATAAAATGATGGATGTTTCTAAAATTTCAGATGGTGTTACTAAGAAGATTAAAGAAAATGGCGGAGATCTAGCGATTGAAGCTGGTAAGCTTCTCTCTGTTTCTAATAAGATTGAACAAATCTTAGAAGGAACAAGTGATATTTTTGTGAAACAATCTTCTTTGTTAGCAAAAGCATCAGAAGAAGCTGCGAAACAGGCAAAAACTGTTGTAGAGTCCGATTTCCACTTGAAGCGTGAAGCTTTCTTCTCGTCCGCACGCTTTATTGTTGAATCTTTACATTCTTTATCGGTTGACCTAACACGCTTATTGAGTGGTGGTGAAATTCCGGAAAAAATGTGGAAGACGTATCAAAAGGGCGATAAAGGGATCTTTACAAAACATTTATTACAATTAAATGATGAAAATGCGTTTGAAAAAATCCGTAAGAAATATGCAGATGATCATGAGTTTAGAAACTATGTTCAGCGTTATTTCCGTCAATATGAGGATGTCTTTAGTCAAGCCCTTAAAAATGATCATGGTGAATTGTTATCTTTGACATTTGCTTCATCAGATATTGGTAAATTGTATCATGTTCTATGTACATTAATGAATCATGATGCGGTTGGTGCTGATAAGAAAATTATTCACTAACGTGTAAAAGGATAAAAGAAGGAATGCTCAAACGCCAAACAGGTTTTGCTATTGGACAGCGTGTTCGTAAAAAGGCACGTGGTGGCGGAGTTTGGGAAATTATGGCGATTAGAAAAGATAAAAACGGTGCTATTAATATAGAGATGTTCAAAATTGATGAACCGACAACAAGACGAACACTCTCCGCTTATGTTTTATCTGACACAGAACAATTTGAGATCGTTTCCTCTTAAAAAAAAATCATGGCAAATTTCATTTCATTAAAAGAGCTATTTAATGCTTTTGATGCATTTATAATCGACCAATGGGGTGTGCTTCATAATGGTAAAGTTCTGTATGACGGTGTTAAGGAGTTTTTTGAGTTGGCTCGAGATATGGGCAAGCCAATTGTTATTTTATCCAATTCTGGTAAGCCATCACAAATAAATGCAGAAAGAATAGCAAAATTAGGCATTGATCAAACGATGTATTCATTTTTTATGACCTCAGGGGAGGCTGTTTCTGAATATTTATCAAAAGAGTCTGCTTATAAGTCATGTTATTTAATGTCACGTGGTGGAGATAAGTCGATTTTGGCTAAGAATCCTTCTATTTCATGCGTTGATACTGTTGAGAAGGCTGACTTTGTCTTGCTCTCTGGATTAGATATGCATGATAATAATTTGGAATCGTTTAGACCTTTCTTAGAAAAACTTTTAGAGCATAATATTCCTATGGTTTGCGCTAATCCTGATAAGGTTGCTATTGCTGAAGAGGGGGAGTTTTATGTTGCAGCAGGAGCCGTTGCGGAAATGTATCGGGATATGGGAGGGCGAGTAACATTTTTTGGTAAACCTTATGCCGAAATCTATGATTATTGTTTTCCTTATTTTGATAATATAGACCGTGAGAAGATTTTAATGATTGGTGACTCTTTGCACCATGATATTTTGGGAGGTCAAAGGGCTGGAGTGCAAACGCTTTTAATAGGAGAAGGTCTTTTATCGAAAGAATTAGATATCAAAAAAGGGAATGTTTCTTTATCAATTGAATCACAGCTTGAACGCGTCCATGAAATTTCTACGCAAGAAGGTATCTCACCTGATTATTATCGCCCTTTTTTAGGTAAGGATATGGGGTAGGCGGCCATAGCTTTCGCATAGACCTATATGTATTTCCATTTCTATTTTTGGTAAAAGCGGATCTAAAAGAGCAGGGTGTAAAAAAGTGTTTTTATCAAGAGGTGTTTCTTTTAATCCTAATGTAAAATGAGGGGCGTATGTTTCCCCATAACGGCGTAAGGTTGTTTCTATTTTAAAAGGTGCAAGAATCTCAGATAAAACAAACTCATGAAGGGATTCAAGCGTCGTTGTTTTTTCAACATGTAACCCATAGTAATATTTTTCATGTACAGGATGGAAATCCTCATAATACATTCCAGCTATACTTACATAGATAGTAGAATTTTTGTGTTGTGACTTTTCGATCGCAGAAACAATGTCGGTGATCTGTTTTTCATGTGCGTCAAATTGAGCAAGTGTAATATGGGGGAGTGAATTTTGTCCTAAGGTGTATACAGAGGTATTATTTGGGTCAAGTGTTTGGGAAAGTTGCTCTAAACAGGTATTTTGAGTTTCGTGTTTGCATGTTAGAGCTATGTTATAGCGTTTCATTTTTACTGTTCCATATCTGGACGTTCATGGAATGCAAAGCGGTCAGCAACAAGAACTTGGTAGGCATCCATAATAAAGGGAAGTGCTTGCTCTACGGCTTCTTCACCAGCATCTATACATTCTTGTGCACGGTCGAACTCCATTAAGCCTATATGCCCGACACGAGGGCTAATCATAACATCTGGAGGGTCGCCAGCCATACGAGAGCGCGCTAGGCGGTCTTGAGAAATATTCATGGTTGCCATCATGACACCAAATAAGCTCGGCGCATCAGGTTCTCTTTCAAAAAAACGTTTCGTTGTTCTTGTTTTTAGAAGTTTTTTACGAGCGCTTTCATTTATATTTTCATCACTTAAGACATCAAAACCAGCAACGGTTGGGTATGATGTTTCTGGTTTTTTTGATTTTCCAATGAAATCACCTCCCAAGTTAACGGCAATCACCATTTGGGCACCTAAAGCTCTACAAGGAGAAATAGGCACAGGATTGACTAAGGCTCCGTCAAGTAGCCAGCGATTGTCTGTAAAAACAGGGGGGAATACAGCAGGGAGCGAGAAAGATGCACGTAAAGCATTCACGAGACTTCCTTTTCTAAGCCAAACTTCGTGACCTGTAACCATATCTGTTGCAATTGAAACAAAGGGGCTTTTTAAATCCTCGATCAATAAATCACCAAAGTTTTTTTCCAAAAGTTTCATAAGGCGTTTTCCGCCAATCAATCCACCTGTTTTTATCTTGAAATCTAATAATGACATTAATCTAAAGCGACTAAGAGATTTCCCCCAGTCTTCGAAGGCATCAAGCTTTCCGGCGAGGTAAGCCGCACCAGCAACAGCGCCAATGGATGTGCCAGAAACAATAGTAGGCTCTATTCCATGACGTAAAAGAGCTCGAATAACGCCGATATGAGCAAAGCCCTTGGCAACACCGCTACTTAAGGCGATTCCAATTTTGGGGCGTGGAAGTTGTGTTAAAGATGCATCATCTGTCATATTTTAAAAAGTTTTTGTTTGTTATACTGCTAAATAAATATTATATAAGTTTTTGTAACTTTTAGTTAATATTAAGGATAAGGGTTTCTCAAAGTTGTGTCAAACGCGTTGAATAAAGAAGGTTTTGAATCAAAAAAAACCTCCCTATTAGTGGGGCGTATTATAAGAGATTATTTATCTTCTTATAAAGGAATGCTTTTGTTGGCATTTTTTATGATGGGTGTTGCTGCAGCAATGACTGGCGCGCTTGCATCGCTCATGGAGCCTATGATTGATGATGTATTCCAATCAAAAGATGAAACTATGCTTTATCCTGTGGCGCTTGGCATCTTTGGTGCTTTTATGTTGCGTGGTTTTTCAACTTATGGGCATACGGTTGTTTTAAATAAAATTGGCCAAGGAATTGTTGCGCGTGTTCAAAGTGACTTGCTTGGGCATTTACTTCATTTAGATTTAAACTTCTTTCACGCAAACCATAGTGGGCATTTGTTATCACGCGTTATTAATGATGTTGCCTTAATGAGGCAGGCTGTGGCCGAATGTTTTACAGGCATGGGAAAGAGTGTGCTTACTCTTATTTTCTTAACAGGCGTTATGTTTTACCAAGATTGGCGCATGGCGTTGGCCGCGTTTTTTGTGTTTCCTGCATCTGCATTTTTAGTGGCCAAAGTAGGTAAAAGATTGCGCAAAGTTTCTGTTTCAACACAGAGTAATATTGCTTATTTTTCAGGAATGCTTTCGCAGGTTTTTCAAGCGATCAGGCAGGTCAAAGCTTATGGGATGGAGTCATATGAGCAGGCACGTGCAGAAGGGTATATTACATCTCTATTTAAGTTGGTGCATAAGGCGGTTAAGGTTTCAACTTTGACAACACCAATGACAGAAGTGTTGACAGGCTTGGCTATGGTTACTGTCGTTTTGTATGGAGGTGGTCAGGTGATCTCTGGGGCAAATACAACAGGTAGTTTATTCTCTTTTATAACGGCATTTATGTTGGCTTACGAGCCAATGAAACGCTTAGCGAAATTAAATAATGTACTGCAAATAGGGTTAGCTGCGGCAGATCGTGTTTTTGAGGTGATGGATACTGTCCCTGTTATTCAAGATAAAGAAAATGCTGTAGATCTGGTATTGAATAAAGCCGATATATCTTTTGAAAATGTGGGCTTTTCTTATCCTGATGGTACTGTTGCGTTGAAAGAATTGACTTTAAGTATTCCTGCGGGGAAAACAGTCGCCCTTGTTGGGTCTTCTGGCGCTGGGAAGTCTACGGTTTTGAATCTCATTCCACGTTTTTATGACGTCACAAAAGGATGTGTTAAAGTTGATGGTCATGATGTGCGTGATGTCACGCAAAGTTCACTTCGTGAGAATATGGCGCTTGTTTCTCAAGAGATTTCTATTTTTGATGAAACAGTTTTTCACAATATTGCTTATGGGCTAAAGGAAGCGACAAAAGAACAGGTTATTGAAGCGGCAAAAAAGGCTGCAGCACATGATTTTATCGAAAAACTTCCTCATGGCTATGATACGGTTGTTGGTGAACAGGGTGTAAAAATATCTGGTGGGCAAAGACAGCGTATTTCTATTGCGCGTGCAATGTTACGTAATGCGCCGATTTTATTACTTGATGAAGCAACCTCAGCTTTAGATAATGAATCTGAGCGTTTAGTGCAAGATGCTTTAGGTGTTTTACAACAAGGGAAAACAACACTCGTTGTTGCGCATAGACTATCAACAATTGTAGGTGCAGATATTATTTGTGTCATGGAAGATGGGCACATTGTTGAGCAAGGCACTCATGAAGAGCTTATTTCAAATAAGAGTGGTGCATATTCTCGTTTCTACGAGCTTCACAAAATCGCAAGCTAAAGATTTAAAAAGGCACAGGAGAAGGTCTAGGAGCTGGCGCTTCGTAATCTTTTGAGCCGTGTAAAGAGAATGTTTTTTGTCGAGGAGCTTTTATACCCGCTTCCTCACAAAGAATATCAAACGCAGACTTATCGGGATTCTCTGATAGTGCATCTATAAGGTTTGGGTATGATTTATTTAAAAATACGTTTCCTAATTCTGTATTTGCTAAAGATTCCACTTGTTGATTGATGGTTGAATTATATTTGCCGTGTTTTCTGATATTATATTGTAATTCTAGATATCTAAATGCGTCTTTTAGGACGGAGAATGGTTTTGGAAATAAAATCGTATCCTCTGTTCCTAATTCTAAATCAGGTGCGTCACCTATTAAGCTTGTGAGGGATGGAAGCGTGGCGGCAATCATTAGATCATTTGTTGTTAAATCGTTGGTTTCTGGAGGTTGTGGTAATTTTTTTAATGTTGCTGCAACATGATAGTGTAGAAGCATAGAAAAATAGGCTGTATTATAGCAGCTGATAGCTTGAGAATATAAATATTGGTTAAATACATGATTGCTAGCAAGGTCTAAAGACTCTTTTTTTGTGGCGTTAGGCTGTTCTGTTTGATGTTGGGTAAAGGCTTTTTCAAAATGTTCTAATAGAGGGGTGAAATGTTCAGAATTTATATGATTAAGCGCATGCTCCCACGGATCGGAATAAGCATTTAGCTTCATTTCAAATAGGCATCGAATATGGCATGTGACTGCTCCACGTTCTTGTGCATGAAGATAAGCTAGGTGATTATTAAAAGGGGCGTGCAAGGCATTTAAGTTAAAATGACTAGGGTGATAATCTTGTACGGCATGCATCATCTCATGTGCTGTAATACAAATATTATGAAGAACGGAATTTTCTTCATTTGTTATAACTGTCTTGTGTCTATAGAGGCCGTCTTGGTCTTGTAGTTTATCTTCAACAAACTGGACACCTTGCGTTATACACCATTCGTAAAGTTCTTTACCTGTTTCACTATAGGCGGCTAAAAGTTCTAAAGCATGGCGTATTTTAGGAGGAATACGTCTTTTTTCGTCATTAATATAATCGCTATAAGTCTGTGTCATTTTTCCATCACCAATCTATAGGGGGCGAGGTTATCATAATATGTAAAATATGTCAAGCTTTACAGGCTAAGGTTTGGAAAAAATGATGAGGTGCTTTTGTGATCTTTTTTGCTTTGAGCTGCTGTTCACTTGTGAGAGGGAATTCGAATGTTAGTTTTAAATCATTAATGTTATGACCGTATTCAAGATATAAAGCCTCAAAATGTGCAATGTTTTTACTAATATGATCTAAGTTTTCTTCAAAATCTTTTGCGAGTTCAAAGTCAATTTTTATATCGTGAAGTGGACATACAGAGAGTAATTCCGTCATGTAGGCGAGATTGTCAGCTTGTGTTAAATCGTGATAGCCACTTCCTAGATCATCAATTACAAACTGATATCCTAGATCTTTAAGTTCATTGAAAATAGGTTTTAGCTTTTGAAGGTTTTGTGCTTTGCTGTTTTCCGTTATTTCAAGGCACAATTTCTCAGCGTTAGGAACACTTCTAAGGATCGATAAAATATCATCTTTATATTCTGATTCAAAGACAGCAAGAGGGATATTGATATTTACTTTCGGGCAATTTGTTTGTTTTGAGAATGATAGGGCTGCTTGTATCTGTCTTTCTATGAAGTCAGCAAATAAAGGAAACAAGCTTTGATCTTCAATAGTTTCATTAAATAAGTGGCCAATTTTTTCTGAAGGGATTTGATGCGGAAAAAATAAAATTTCAGCTTTGTGGAGATTGTTGTTAGCAGTGTGTATACGCGCAAACGCAAAGATCTTTGTGCTTTGTATTTCTGCTAAGAAAGTATCTTTAAGAGATGTCATGAAAAGAGTTCTTTGAATCTAGTTTTTCTTAAGTATAATCCAATACACAAATGTTAAAAACAAAAAAAATAGGTAAATTTCATGATGCGTTCGATGTTTAATATAGTTTTGGTAAGTATTACATGCCTCTTTCTGGCTTCTTGCTATGAAGGCGGCCAACCAAAGCTGAATACAGATGAATTTATTATTAAAACACAGTCAGGAGAAGAATTTACTTTTGATCTTGAGGTTGCTGATACGCTTGATGAGCAAATGAATGGTTTAATGAATAGAACGTCATTAGACGATGATGAGGGGATGGCATTTCCTGTTGGGATACCACGTATTTTTAATATGTGGATGCGTGATACGCAAATAGCACTTGATATGGTTTTTGTGGATGAATTTGGTGAAATTACTCATATTCATTGGGAGGCTCAACCATTTTCAGACGAAGTTATAACGCATGCTATTCCTGCAAAAGCTGTCTTGGAGCTTAAGGGAGGGGTTGCTTTGGACAAAGATATTAATCCAGGCGATTTCGTATTCCACCCAGTCTTTAAAAATATGCATTTAGTGGATAATCAAGAATTGCCAGAAACACGTATACAGCGCCTAGAGCGAGAAGTGCGTGAATTTGAAGCTTACAGGAAAAAAGCACAAGAAGAAGCAGAGATGCGCGCAAAAGACACTAAGGAAGATAAAAAATAAAAACTTTTTTAAAAAGAAGCTTGCACAAAATTTCTTTCTTGTGTAGATATAGCATCACTTCATTGAGTTGAAGTCTTTATATTAAGAATACGGAGTGTAGCGCAGTCTGGTAGCGCATCTGGTTTGGGACCAGAGGGTCGGGGGTTCGAATCCCTCCACTCCGACCATCTTTTTTAAATCCTTTTATATTTATCCTTTATATGCTTTTAGAGCCTGATCTAAATCAGCGATAATATCATCAATATGCTCGATACCAACAGAGATACGGATAATATCTGGTCCTGCATTGGCCTCGATTTGATGCTCTTCGCTAAGTTGTGCATGTGTTGTAGAGCTTGGGTGAATAACAAGTGTTCTTGTGTCACCAAGATTTGCTAAATGGCTTGCCATTTTAACGGTTTCAACAAATTTAATACCAGCTTCTTTTCCACCTTTTAATCCGAATGAGAAAAGAGATCCAGCGCCTTTTGGCATATATTTTTCTTGTAGCTTTTTATAAGGGCTATCAGGAAGCCCTGCATAATTAACCCATGAAACAGCATCATGTGTTTGTAAGAACTCAGCAACACGTTTGGCGTTATAACAATGGCGTTCCATACGCAAGGGAAGGGTTTCTAATCCAACAAGTGTTAACCAAGCATTCATAGGTTGTTGGCAAAGACCAAGATCTCTCAAACCAACGCCATGATTATGAACAGTCATAGCCATATCACCAAAGCTTTCAAGAAAGTTTTTGCCATGATATACAGGTTCAGAAATGGCAATATTAGGGTATTTGTCTTTGTGTTTAGCCCAGTCAAATTTTCCGCTATCAATAACAGCGCCACCCATAGCGTGACCATGGCCTGAAATAAATTTCGTTGTTGAATAAATAACGATATCTGCGCCAAATTCAAAAGGTTTGCACAGATAAGGTGTAGCAAGGGTGTTGTCAACTACCATAGGAATGCCAGCCTCTTCTGCGATACGAGCAATCGCTTCTATATCTGTTACAACGCCGCCAGGGTTGGCTAGGCTTTCCACAAACAAGAATTTGGTTTTTTCTGTAAGGGCGCGTTTGAAATTTTCAGGATCATCTGGGTTAACTAAAATACCATTCCAACCAAAAGCACGTGGGAAGGTGTTTTTAAGTTGACTGATCGAGCCTCCATAAAGTTTGTTCGAAGAAACAACATCTTCGCCATGTGACATGAGGGTGAAATAGGTTAAGAGTTGTGCCGCATGTCCTGATGCAGTGCATGTCGCTCCTGCGCCACCTTCTAACTGAGCAAGGCGTTGCTCTAAAATACCAACAGTTGGATTTGTAAGGCGTGAATAGACATAGCCTGCATCATCGAGGGCAAATAGATCTGCTGCATGCTGGGCATCTTTAAAAACATAGGCGGTTGATTGATGGATGGGGGGAATAACAGCGCCAGTTGTTTCGCATGGCTGAGTTCCTGCATGGATTGCTAATGTTTCAATGTTTGTGCTATTGATTTCTTTTTTTCGCATTTTGTATACTCCCTAATAAATACTATTCTAGGCTATCAAACCAGATTCACGACGTTTAACCAAATAATTTCTTTTATGTTAGAGGGTTAATTAAATGGTATTATAATACCTTATTTGTAACTACTCTGTTTTTTAAGTATTTTTTATGTTGACAAAGTAGGGGTAAACCTCTTATAACCCAGATCGTAATTAAAAATTTAACTTAGAATAATAATAGGACTGTTACAGATATGAGTTCAAAATCTCTTCGCACAACACAGACGACTTCTGCTAAGTCATCTGATGTTGAAAAAAAATGGTTTGTTGTTGACGCTGAAGGTGTGATCCTTGGTCGTTTGGCAACAGTTGTCGCTTCACGCTTACGTGGTAAGCACACACCGTCTTTCACACCTCATGTTGATACAGGTGATAACATTATTGTTATCAATGCTGATAAAATTGTTCTTACGGGTAGAAAACGTGATCATGATGTCTTCTTCTGGCACACAGGTCACCCAGGTGGGATCAAACAACGCACTAAGGGTCAAATCTTAGATGGTAAGCACCCAGAGCGTGTTGTTGAAAAAGCAATCGAACGTATGCTTCCTAAAACAAAATTAGGTCGTGCTGTTTTGAAAAACCTACGTGTATATGCAGGTGCAACACATGAGCATGAAGCACAAAATCCAACTGTATTGGATGTTGCTTCTATGAATGAAAAGAACAAAAGAGCATAAGGATAAGGATTTAAAACAATGACAGAAACAGCAACACAAGAAACAACAGTTGTAGTAGAGCCTGTACGTGATGAGCATGGTCGTTCTTATGCAACAGGAAAAAGAAAAAACTCAATCGCACGTGTTTGGATTAAGCCAGGTAATGGTAAGATCGTTGTAAACGGAAAAGAAGATAGTACTTATTTCCCAAGAGCAACACACGTCATGATGATCAACCAACCATTTGGTGTATGTGGACGTGAAGGTCAATTTGACGTTATGTGTACAGTGACTGGTGGTGGTTTATCAGGTCAAGCGGGTGCGGTTCGTCACGGTATTTCAAAAGCATTGACACTTTATGAGCCTGAACTTCGTCCAGCTCTTAAATCAGAAGGCTTCTTGACTCGTGACTCTCGTACAGTTGAGCGTAAGAAATATGGTCTTAGAAAAGCTCGCCGTAAGAAGCAATTCTCAAAACGTTAATATCGTTTTGTACACAAAGAAAAGGCGCCCAAGAGGGCGCCTTTTTTGTATGCTGGTTTGTTGATAAATTAAGATTGCTCTAAGATATAAGTACCAGGAGCGGGGCATAGAGATTTAAGAACGGGCTTTTTGTAATTTCTTGTTACTTTCTTACCTGATTTCTTAGTAATCCATTTTTGCCAATGAAGCCACCAAGATTCTTTTTTGTATTTGGCATCATTTAGCCATTCTTCAGAAAGTTCTGGCCATGTTTTTTGTGTCCAATAGCCGTATTTGTTTTTACTGGGTGGATTGATGATGCCCGCGATGTGTCCAGCTTCTGTTAAAATAAACTGTTTCTCACCTTTGAAATGTTTTGGGCCTTCATAAGTTGTTTTCCATGGAGCAATATGATCTTCTCGCGCAGAGACAAAGTAAGAAGGGGTGTCTATTATAGAGATATCAATTTTAGTACCTAAAAGCTCAATTGCATTTTTCTCAACTAAGTTATTTTTTAAGTACATTTCTCTTAAATAGAACATATGCATTTCATAAGGCATTCTTGTTGCATCATCATTCCAATAGAGAAGATCAAAAGGAAGGGGTTCTTTACCCATAAGATAATTATTTACAAAGAAAGACCAAATAAGATCATTGGCACGCATTAAGCTAAATACTTGCTTCAGATCTTCGCTTGGTAAATAACCAATTTGTTTGATTTTATCTTCTAAGGTTTTTAATTGTTTTTCATCGATGAAGACTTGCATATCTCCTGCTCCTGAAAAATCAATCATGGTGGTTAAGAAAGTGGCGCTTTTAATATCATTTCTTTTCTTTTGTTTAAGATAGGAAAGACCACAACTTAAAAGCGTGCCGCCTAAGCAGTAACCTGCACAGTTGATTTGTTCTTCACCTGTTTGTTTTTTGACTTGGTCTAAGGCGGCGAGTAATCCTTCATCTAGGTAACTCTCAAACTTTTTTTGGGCAAGTTCCTTATCGGGGTTAACCCATGAAATACAAAAAACATCCAATCCTTGTTCTATGCCCCATTTGATAAATGAATTATTCTCTTGTAGGTCTAGAATATAATATTTATTGATCCATGGCGGAATAATTAAAAGAGGCGTTTTGTAAACAGTATCAGATGTAGGCGTATAATGAATGAGCTCAATAAGGTCATTGCGATAAATAACATTTCCGCTCGTTGTGGCAAGATTTTCACCAACTTTAAAGGCTTCTTTATCGACGATGCTTAAGGAAAAACTATCTGATTTATTTTGTAAATCTTTAATAAAGTTTTTATAGCCTTCAAGTAAATTTTCACCCTTGCGATCAATCGTTTCTTTTAAAACCGTTGGGTTGGTCAAAAAGAAGTTACTAGGCGCGAGAGCATTTACAAATTGTTTTGTAAAGAAATCAATACGCTTTGCTGTTTTATCATCTAAACCCTCTAATTTAGAGACACCTTGTAAAAGGTTCTTGCTGAAAATCAAATAAGATTGCTTAACGAAATCAAAGAAGGGGTGTGAATTCCATGTTTCATCTTTAAAACGACGGTCGCCTATTTCAGGGGCAATGGTTTTTGTATATTCTTCACCATTTAAGCCTTTATATGTTTCTTGTAAAAGATGCATGTAATCATCAATAAAGGCGATTTGTGCTTTCATAACAGCCTCAGGATTATTTGCTACATGTTGCCAGAAATCTTGGACGAGGTCAGTTAGCCCAAAAGGGTCTGATTTCTTAAAATCATCCGGTGAAAAATTTTGAATTTTTTCAAGCCATGTTTTTTGACTTTGAATTATGAGTTCTTGCCATCTGTTTGAGAACATAATAGGGTCGAATTCATTTTGATTTTCAGTGGAATTTTCTTTTTTTTGTGACATTTGCATAGATCCCCCAATCTTTTTAACAATATCCCTTTACTCTTATACGCTTTAACGATATTTTTGTCATGTTATTAAATACAAAAAGATTCGTTTGGGATTATGAAGAATTACAAATCATCAGTTTCTGTGATTGCTATTTGTGCATTGTTATCTGTTCCAGCTCAGGCTGGTCTGTTTGATAGTGGTGACGAAGTATATGCAGAAGATATACAGCCATCATCAAAAGTTAGAATTATCGACGAAACCAAAGATGCCGTTCAGGCTGAATCGGATTCGGTTGTTTATATTCCACCTGAAAAAGGGATTGAAGTACCAGCTAAGACAAAAGCAACACAAGATCAAATGTTGTTTAATCGTGTAGACAAAGTGGTTTCTGATACGGCGGATCTTGTTGATTCAAGTGAGAAAAAAGTTGATCTGATGGCGAAAGAGGCTGATAAAAAAGCTTCTGAAATAGAAACGCTTATGAAGCAAAAATCTCAAGAAGAACTTGATATGGCTGCGGAAGTCATTGAGCAAGCAGCAAGTGAAATGGAAGAAAGCACGACTTTCTTAACGCCGTCTAGTCAAGTCTCTCTAGGAAATGATATTAAAGAAGCGATTGCTGTTGATGAGATTGAGACAAAAGAGGCTGTTTTTAAAACACCTAGAGATCGAGCAGAAGAGCTTAAGCAAGAATTATTACAAGATTTAAACCAAGCAAAAGAAACAAGAAAAGAATTGCTTGGTACAACTGTTGTTGAAAGAGAAATTCCAGAAGCGAAAATCGTGAAACCAGAAATGGAAGATGAAGAGGCTTCTGAATTAGCGAAAAATAAAGTCACTCCAGCTGTAAAAGCAACAGAGCAAGCAAGTTCAATGGAAGAAAGTGCTGAAAAGCCGTTAACAGCGGAAGAACGCCACTCTCTTGAAGAGGCGGATAAAAGTCGCGCTTTAATTGCACGTATTATTGCTGAGGGTAAGGCTCGTAAAGCTAAAAAGAGAGAAATAGAAATCGCAGAAAGAGAGCGTGAAGCGAAGAAAGCGATTGTTCAGGAGAATAAAACTACATTATTGCGTGCACCTCGCTGGAGTAAAACGCCTTCTGAAGAAAAAGCAGAGAGTCTATTTTCTCGTTTAGAAGAGCTGAAGCATAAGCCAATTGAGGTAAAATCTCCTGATGTTGAGCGCGTTGATAAAGTTATGGCTGAATCAGAAAAGGCCATAGAGGATGTTGAAAAAGATATTCAGCTAACAGAGCCAGCAAAGTCTGTGAATGTTCGTGACCTTTATAAGGTAACAAAAGTTCAAGACAGAGATATGTCTTTGCCAGATGTTTCAAGTGATATTGCTGTTTCAAAATCAGAAAAAAAAGCCGAGCTTAATGAACGCCATATGCAGGCTGACGATGTTCAAGGACAACATGATTTGGCTGATGATTCTATGATATTGAATACAGAGTCATTTTTACTGTTGCCTGAATTAGCTGAAAATGTACGCCAACAACCTAACAAAGTCGTTGAAGCTAGGCATGAGAAAACACAGGCAAGTCAATCTTCTGATGTAATGCAGAAGAAAAAACCTGTAGGTGGAATTTCCGGAGCGATTGCTTCTATGCCGGAAAATATGACAGTTAATCCAGATCGCACAGCTTCTTTAACGCCTGAATATAGATATAATCAGCCAAAAGTAGCTGCAGAGCCAAGAGAACCAATGTTTTCTGTTGGTGAAACAACTGTTGCACCCGAAGAAATCTCAGCTATTCCAGTTGTGAGGGAAGGGGTGCAAGTAACAACAGGAGCGCCTTTATCAATTACAGATAAAAATACATCGGCTCCGACACCTGTTTATACAGAATTGCCGAAGATGAGCGATAATTTACCTTTGGAGCCAGTTTATGAGGCGCCAAGTAAGCCTGTTGTTTCTTCTAAGGTGTTAATGCAACAAGATAATCCAGCACAAAGCGCTGTGGAATCTCGTTTGAATACAATTGCAAATGAAAGACGTGTACAAGAGGCTGCACGTCAATATCAGCAAGCTCAAGCTTATGCGCAGCCACAGCCTCAAATGCAGCAGATACAACAACAGCCTGTTTATATGCAACAACCAGCTCCGAATGTAAATCGCCCTCGTTATTACTATATACCGACGATACAGCCGCAGCAGCAGCCAACTATGACGCAGGCTCAATATTATCAGATGCCACCTGTGCCAATGCAGCCACGTTTCTCACAAGCGGTAGCGCAGCAGCAAGCGGCTCAATTAGCCGCATTAGCGCAACAACAAAGGCAAGCATCAAGATTGAGTAGTTTTTCACAAAATACGAATGCGACGAGAGCGTCTATCAATGTTGGATCACAGCTTGCGCCAACACAAGCGGTAACAGCAACATCGGCACGTGCATCGTCTTTTAATTCTATGCCAGATTATAGACGCCCAGTTAGAAAAAGAATGAGTTCTGATTTTGTGACACGTTCTAGCTTATCTCAATTAGAGAAGCGTAAAAAGAAAACAGCAGCGGATCTTTCTGCTATTGATTTCAATGCAAGCCGGTATCCTGAATATACATCTGCAGTAGATGATGTATCTAATTCTGGTGTTCAACCTTTCTCTTCGCAATAGCAGCAACTTTTTTATAGATTGATGCTTGACGTAATCCTGTTTGGACGTCATACTTTTTCTATGTCAAATTTTGTTGCTGTAGAAGAATCGTCTGAAGGGCGTTTATGGACTGTTAGAGAAATTGATCAGCCATTAGCGGATCGTATTTCAAGGCTTTTTGATATTCCTCCTGTCTTGGCGGAAGTTCTTGTTTCTCGTGGTTTCGATCTTGAAACTGTTGATAATTATCTTGATCCAAAAATTAAAAACTTAATGCCAGACCCTTCAATCATAAAGGATTTGGACAAGGCTGTTGATCGTTTAATTGAAGCGATTGAAAAAAATGAAAAAATAACAGTCTTTGGTGATTATGATGTTGATGGAGCAACTTCGAGTGCTTTATTAAGGAATTACTTTAGAGAAATTGGTCATGATATTGATATTTATATCCCGCATCGTATTAATGAGGGGTATGGCCCACAGATTGACGCTTTTAAAAAATTAAAAAAAGAAAAGAATACAGATCTTATTATTACGGTTGATTGTGGAGCGAGTGCGCATAGCGTTATTCAAGAAGCAAATGGCTTAGGTTTGAGTACGATTGTTTTTGATCATCACCAAGGCTTTGGTGAATTACCACCAGCAGACGCTGTGGTTAACCCTAATCACGAAAGTGATAATAGTGGGCTAAACTATTTGGCGGGCTGCGGTGTTACCTTTATGGTATTGGTTGCTTTGAACCGAAAGTTAAAAAAGAAAGGCTTTTTCAAGCAAGAAAATATAAAAGAGCCTAATTTGATGATGTATTTGGACTTGGTTGCTCTTGGTACTGTTGCTGATGTTATGCCCTTGGAAAAATTGAATAGAGCCTTTGTAAAACAAGGTCTTATCGTTATGAATCAACGCGAAAATAAGGGACTAAAATTTTTGATGAATGCAGCAGGTCTTGTTGAGAAAATAACGTCTTACTCGATTGGCTTTGTTTTAGGGCCACGCATTAATGCGGGGGGGCGCTTAGGAGATCAACCACATTTGGGAGCATCTTTGCTTTCAACTACATCTGACAATGAGGCCTCGTATATAGCAAATGAATTAGACGGCCTTAATATTCAGCGTCGCCAAGAGCAAGAAGATGCTTTAAAAGTTATTTATAAAAATGATCTACATATAACGGATGATCCTTTTGTCATGCTTGCAGACGAGGAATGGCACCAGGGAATTATCGGTATTATGGCAGGACGTATTAAAGAAGAGTGTTTTAAGCCTAGTGCTATCATGACTTACGATGAAAAAACAGGCCTTTGGAAGGGCTCAGCTCGTTCAGTTGAGGGAATTGATTTGGGTAAAATAATTCATGCCGCTAAAGAGGAAGGATTATTGGAAAAAGCTGGTGGGCACAAGATGGCAGCTGGCTTTTCTATAAAAGAAGAAAAAATAGAAGAGTTTAGAGCTTTTATGAACAAATCGATTATCGATCAGTTAAATGGAGAAAAACTCGTTGAACAAATTGATATTACGTCGGTTGTTTCTTTATCATCGGTTAATTTGAATTTTGCAGAAAAATTAAAAATCATGGAACCTTGTGGTCAAGGAAATCCAAGACCTTCATTCCTTTTGACTTCTGTACGTGTGAAGCAAATAAAAATTCAAAAGGACAAAGGGGATTCAGACTTTTTGATTGTTGTCTTGTCAGATGATACAGGGCAAGGTCATGTTGAGGCGAAAGTGTTTGTAAAAAAAGATTCACCGCTTCATAAAGACTTGCTAGACCCATCACGTCCAGTTTTACATTTAGCTGGAGAAATCTCTGTTAATGAATTTCAAGGACGCAAAAAGGTACAGTTTGATATAAAAGACTGTGTCCGTGATTATGTTGATCTTCCGTTCAAAAAAAAACGCAGCATGACGAAACAAAAGAAGAATTCGTCGCGTAAACGCGCAACAAAAACACCCGTTAAGCGTGGACCAAAGCCTAGATAATGAAAAAAGTCATACTTATCTAAAAAAAGTAGTTGATTTTATTGGTAGGAATAGATATTAATAAGCTCGCTTTTAGCAAAGAACACAAAGCTTTAAGAATTTTCTTTTTTGCGTCCCGTTCGTCTAGAGGCCTAGGACACCGCCCTTTCACGGCGGCAACACGGGTTCGAATCCCGTACGGGATGCCATTTATACTTTCTCTTTTTATTGTTATAGATATAATAGATATCGTTTTTAATTATATCTAATAAGTGTAAAGGAAAAAAATGGCTATTAACCCTAAGAATATACATCCTCACTATCATCAAAATATAAAAGGCTTGCAAAGCCAAGGGTATGACTTCCCAAAATCTGGGCAGATTCCACATCATCTTGAAAGGCTGTTTGGATCTTTAACATTCCTTATTAATGAAGAGGGAGATATAAAGTCAGTTAATCAGGCGACAGGAGAGGTTAAGGATGTGGTGCACACGCTCTATAAGCCCTTAAAGAGGCCATCAATAAAATAGAGTGTTAATTTTGGGAAAGTGTTACAAGTATTACACCTATAAAAATTAAAGCTTGCCCGATAATCAATTTTGCTGAATAAGTTTCTCCTAGAAATAAAAAACTTCCTAAAATGACAAGAATGAATGTGGTTGATAGGAATGGATAAGCATAGCTTAAATTAAATTTTGAAAGACATATCAACCAAAGGGGTAAAACGAGTCCTGCGGCCACTAATCCTGAGAAAAGCCAAGGGTCTGTGATCATGCGCCAGATGAAAGGGATTACTTCTTTTAAAGAATTAACATGCGTGTCTAAATGCGTAATACGCCATTTTAAGATAAGCTGTGAATAGCTTAATAAGCATATGATAAGACCTAAAAGCCCGTGAGCTAGAACATGTGACATGTTTATAATGTTCCTTTTTTCTTATGTATTAATTTCGTCAAACTCATCATGGCCTTCAATCATTTGTTGTAAACGCATTTGACTGATTTGATCAGCAACTAGTCCCATCAACATGAATAAGACACCTAAGATGATTGTCATAGAGCCGGCTGTTGGAATGCCTGTTCCTTTAAACAGAACAAAAAATAAGCTGTATAAGAAACCTACAACCCCTAAAGCGAATCCAGCGGGAAGGAAAATACGCATTGGCGCAAAAAGCATTACAATTCTAAAGATAAGTAAAATCGTGTTGAAACCGTCTTTGAGCTTAACTTTACTTGTTCCAATCCGATCGTTGAGATCAATATCATGGAACGCAATGGGGTATTCACGCTCAAGCATAACCATTGTGCTTGTTGTGCTTGCAGAAAATTTGTCGGGTAAAATATTGTAATATTTTTCAATGATAGAACGTCTAAAGACCCGTAGTCCACAATTCAAATCCATATTTGATTTAGAGTTAAATAAACGCGCAATCTGGCGTAAAACCCATTTACCAATGATGCGTGTGTTGTTGATCCCAGGGCTGTTACGTCTTGTTAGGACAGCGGCAAGGTTTTGATCTTGGATCATTTGAATGATTTTTACTAAATCATCACTTTTATGTTCGTTATCCGCATCAAACCAAGCAATATATTCTCGTGTAGCAACACGCATACCTGTTTTTAAAGCAGAGCCGTAACCGCCATTGAATTTTCTTTTTATTAAGCGAATGCCTTTTACGGATTTAACACGTTCAACAGTGTTGTCTTTACTGCCATCATCAATAACAATGATTTCTGCATTCGGAACGGCTTTTTTTAAGCCTTTTAATGTAGGGGCAATACCATTTTCTTCGTTGTAAGCAGGAATAACAATACTAACATTTTTGCTGTAATCAAAGGGGGCTGTTTTTGCTTTTTTTGTAGTGGTTGTTTTAGAAGTTTTTTTCGTCGTTTTTGTCACAGTGTTTCTCTCCAAATCGCGAAGTTAAGTAAAGTCCATAATAGGTATCCATGATTAGCTTTTTGAGCACAATGGTCAAGCCATATTTGTTCGATTTTATTTTCTTTAAGCCAAGGAGAAAACAGCTCTTTTTTCTCAAGAAAATATTCGTGTCCAAGAGGCTTTAGCTGATCTGAAAATAAAGAAACCAAAGGCACATTAAATCCCTTTTTGGGAGCATTGATAATGGCATTACCAACTTGATGTTGTTTTAAGGCATGCCTTAAAAACCGTTTTTTCTCACCAAAAAAAGGTGTTAAAAGGTCGCTGGATAATTGGCCTGCAAATGTCATGATACGTTTGTCTAAAAAAGGAACTCTAATCTCTAAAGAATGTGCCATACTCATGGCATCACTTTTCATTAACAGATCCCCAGGCAAGTAATGTGTTTGATCAGAAAGTAGATATTCGTCTATCCCTGATTGAGATGTTAAATCGTGATTGTAGTGTGAAAGTGGAGAGAATAGGGCTGATGTTTTCATGCTGTCATCATATAAATGTGCCTGCATATTATGGCTCATAATACGACGCCATTGTGTATGAGGATGAATATGTGATTCTGCAACGCCTGCCATAAACCTAGAAAGAATTTCACCGAAAGGAAGCCTTGATGCTTTTCCTCGATTAAGAAAATGTCCGAGTTTCTCTCCTTGTTTTGCAAAGAAAGAAGGCATGAAAGGAGAAATATGTTTTGCTACCTTTGATGCTTTGTATGTTGAATAGCCACCAAAAAACTCATCGCCTCCATCACCTGTTAGAGCAACAGTTACGTGTTTTCTTACTTCAGCACATAAATTATAAAAAGCAAGGCCACTTGAATCTGTTACTTGTCCATCATAATGATGGATCACTTTTCTAACGCTTGCTTCCAAATTATCATGATCATCAATTGTAAGAAGCGTTAAGGGATGACCTGTGTTGCTCGCAATTAGTTGCGCGAGATGTGATTCATCATGGCTTTTTTCTTTGAATGCGGCTGTAAAAAGAGGCACATTTTTGTCACGAGGGAGCGAGGTGCTAATAAGACTAGAGTCAATGCCACCGCTTTGTAAAACACCAATTGGGACATCACTTATAAGCATATCATCTAGGACTTTAGGCCATAATTTTGCGAATTCTTCATGTGCTTCATGAATATTTTTAATGGTATTGGTACGTTTGGGTGTCCAGAATTTGTGTTCTTCTATTGCGCCCGTTTTAACATTTATTTTTATAAAAGAACCTGGTGCAACTTGGTGAATATTTTTAATTAAGCTTGAATTAGGATCAACATAACCTTGAGCAAAGTAGCTGTGTAGGCTATCTGGATTAATTTCTTTTTCACATTCGCTATGCGCTAATAAGGCTTTTAATTCACTTCCAAAAAGAAGTGTGGATTCATTTTTAAAATAATAGAGAGGTTTAATACCTATAGGATCTCTTACGAGGTAAACGGTGTCGGAGCTTTGATCGTGAAGTGCAATTGAAAACATGCCTTCAAGCTCTTTAACGATATCTATGCCATGGGCTCGGTAAGCAGGGCAAATCATTTCACTATCACAGGCAGATTTGAACTGAATACCATGTTCATTTTCTAATTTTTGTTTGATAAAGGAGTCATTATAAATTTCACCATTAAAAACCATCGCAATCGTTTTATCATTTGAAAACATTGGTTGTTGTCCCAATGGAGATAAATCTCGAATAGCTAATCTTCTATGACCAAAAGCAACATTTTTATTAAGATAAAACCCCTCAGCATCGGGGCCTCTATGTGCAATCGCATCACACATCTTCTTTAATTCTTTTTTATCTGCTTTTTGCGATGAAAAATGAATGATTCCAGCAATACCGCACATGAAAATAATAATCCTTTTTTAAGATGCCTTTTTGCTTGCTTTAGGCGTGCTTATTGCTATTGGGGTGTAACTCTTTAAATATTCAAGAGCGCGAGATTTATTTGGGTTTTTTGCGGCGATATAAGCATAAAGACTCAAATGTTTCCCAGGAATTGGAAAGTAGTGAATGGTAACGTCACTGAAGAAATAGCGTGTCAAGTTAAGCATTTCATCTATATCGTTAATATGCTCATGTTCCATAAGGGTTTTATACGATATTTTGTTTCTTAAATAGTAACCAAGCCCTGTTGTTAGACGCCATCCTAATCCCCATAAAAAACCACCTTCACTAGGGATTCCTGCTTGAAAAGAGCCGTCTTTCTTTAGGAGAAGGCAAGAACGTGCTAAATTATAAGGTAGTTCTTCTAGGTGTTCTAAAACAGCTACAGAAATGATGCGGTCATAGACGTGTGTTTCATCAGGTAGAAGCCCCATATCGTCATATACATGTCTTATTTGGTCTAGCTTAGGGTTATTCGTATATAAATGTTTAAAAGGTTCTATAATGTCGTAAGCGCCGTTATTTTTTTCGTGTTTGAGCTGGTTTAGGGTTCCTGCTCCAATTTCTAATGTCGTGGGTGCGTTATATGAATGGGATGCAACCTGTTTATGCATCCAGCTTTCTGCGCGTTGTGCTAATCCTCTAATAAAGCCTTCACCATCTCTATTCTCTTTATATTCTTTTGCAAAAATATCTTTGTGTTTTTGTGTCAGAGGAGGGCGTTTTTTGGGGTATTTGTTTAATAAGGATTCTATATTCATTTTTTAACCTTAAATAATATTCTATTGTCTGTTTTAAATATCGGCTCAGCATACGCATTTAGAAGCGGGATGAGAAGCTCTTTTTTCTTAACTGTTGTATCAAAATAAATAAACTGCGCATTGGTTTCTTTTAGTAGTTCTTGTATTTTCTCCTCGGCACTTTCTCTGTCTGGTGATTTCAATAACTCGATTTTAGTTGTTTGGATTACCTCCCATTTTGAGTATGTTGAACTGTTTGTATAAATGAGAAAGTTTCTATCTTTTCGTGTGTAAGCAATTGGCTGATAAGCTTGGTATCGGAATGCAAGAGATTCGATGTCCATAAATTTATCATTTCCAATAGGAAGAACTGGTTCTTTTAGGTTAAGGTTTTTTATAAAATTTATATGCTTTTGATTTTCTGCGCTATATGTCATTAAGGCATTAAGTTCAACAGCGCGATGCTCTTTTAATGTGGGTCTAATGAAGTAATGTAGGGGGTTTTTGTAAGCAACCAAAATCATGAATGCAGCAAATAAATAAACCCCAACCTTTTTGAAATCAGAGCATAAATAAATAATCCCAATAAGTGAGAGTGGGTAAATAAAACGCATATTGCGAATGAGATCAAATTGTAAAGGTGCTCTATCAAACTGTTCAGCAATAAATTGATCAAATGTAGCAAGTCCAAGAGAGCCCAATATGATACCTGTTAAATATAGGCAAAGGAGATTTGCTTCATCGGATTTACTTTTATAAAATCCTATATATCCTAAGATAATAACGGCCCAATCGAGTTTAGAGTTGAAAATAAGAGAAAGCGCATAATGACTATCTTGAAAATATTTTCCCACATGCGTATTAAGCATGCCCTCATTCATTGTATTGTCGTGTACAAAGGCGCTAAAATAGAGGTATATAAAAGGGGTTAAGAGGGCTATAAAAAACAAAGAATTAAGAGTAAGATATTTTATGCGTTCCATCCATTTTTCATGGATATCAAAGGGCTTAAATAAAAGAGTGAAACCCAAGGAAAAGGCGAGTGTTGGAATGCTTACTGTGTGAAAATAAAAAGCAATTGAGAGCATTAAGAAAAGGAGCCACCAACGCGCTTTTTGATTTTCAAATTTTAAGAGAAAAATTAAGAAAAAAGGCAAGAAAGCGTTTACAAAAACGCGTGATATTGCCTCATAACTATATATGCCCCAATATTCTCCACCGCCAATATTAATATAAACAAGATTAGAGAGCGCTAAAATCAAAGCATAAGTTTGTTTTTGTGGAAATAAATAAAGGCCTAACCGATAAAAGCCACTCATCTGAAAATATAACAAAGGTATTATCAATAAGTGAAATGAAAGCCCAATGTCTTGAGTGAAATGTGTGAGTATATAACCTATAGGAAGAAGAGCACTGATATAGAATTCATAGTTTTTAGGGTTTGAATATAGTAGGTCTTTTGCAAAAGATTCTTGATCAAACCATGTGGCAAGTATAGAAGCCACATTTCCCGCATCACTGCTTAAGAGTATATAGGGAGATGTGGTTTGAAATAGGAATGGGTAAGCAAAAAATGAAATTGCTATAATAAGAAATAGAAACGCTATTAAAAAAGGTTTTATGTGTGTGGTTTTTGTCATGTTTTTAAAGCTTCTTTTTATTTTCTCTTGAAGAATCAAAATTATCGTAAAAGAATAGAGTAACTATACACAGAGTTCTTTAATTCAAATAAGGGTTTTTTATCATTATGATCTCAGGATTGAAAAAATATTGTTTATTGGCGGCTTTGTCAGCCTCAATTTGTTTACCAACTTATACTGCACAGGCTGAGGATCTTGATTACCATCAAGGCGGATATACATTCCCTGGAGAGTTCACGCTTTCACTCGCTTTGGCAAGTGAATATTCTTTTAGGGGGCTTTCTTATACAAATGAAGAACCAGCTTATCAAGGATCTTTAGACTATAAGCATGAAACAGGCTTTTATTTAGGTGTGTGGGCAAGCTCTGTGGATTTAGGGACAACTCGTGATGAGGTATCTAGCGAAGTTGATTTCTATACAGGGATGTTATTTGATTTAGGCGCAGGTGTTACTTGGGATCTTGGTGCAACATATTACATGTATCCTGGTTCAAGTGATATTAGAAACAGTTATAATTTCTATGAATATCGTACATCTCTTCAAAGAGATTTTGGTGTTTTTGATGCTAAAGCCGGTGTGCATTATGCACCCAACTTTTTTGGTGACTCAGGAAACGCGGTTTATTCATATATAGATGCAAATGTGCCTATTTATGATGATTTCTATGGTACATTACATTACGGCTATCAAACGATTGCAAGAGAACAGGCAAATTTCGGCTATCCTAACTATGGAGAATGGTCTGCTGGGGTTGGTTATGATGTGTATGGATTCTCGTTCAACGCTTTTTATCATGATACAGATCTTGATGAAAACACATGTAATGATCGTTGTAATGGATCAGTTACATTTAGCGTTGGCCGTACATTCACATTGTGGAGTAAGTAAAATTTTATAATTGTCATGTGTTAAAGTGGTTTTGAGAAGGTCAGAACCACTTTAATTTTTTGAAGATAAAGACTTGTACAACAATAAGCGTACCCATCAAGATACATGTGACTGTGAAAGCGTTTTCGTCTTCTGTACCAGGGATTCCTCCAACGTTAATTCCTAATAGGCCTGTTAAAAACCCGAGTGGAAGAAAGATAGCGGCAATTACAGACAAGATATACATATTTTTATTAAGGCGGTCTGCTAACATGTTTGCAAGTTCGTCTTTTACAATTTGCGCACGCTCTCTAATAGAGTCGAGGTCTTCAACATAACGTGTCACATGGTTATAGCTTTCTTGAAGATGGCGTTTATGTGCTTCGTTAATCCAGCTAATATTAGACATTCGTAATTGGTCAATCGCATCACGTTGAGGCATCATGTAACGTCTAAACATGATGGCTTTTTTACGTGTTTCAATAATGGACTGACGCAAAGAGGTATCGACATCGTCTTCTAAGATAAGTTCTTCAATTTCATCGGTTGTGTCATCTAATCCACTTAAAATAGGCTCCATTCTCTCAAATAAACGTGCACAGATGAGGGATAGGAATTCACCAGAGTCTTTAGGGCCTTTTCCTTCTTCTAAGAGTGTCGCGATGTCTTTAATTGCTTTCACATTTCTACGTGTTATAGAAATAATTCTATGATTATCAATCCATAAACGGATAGAAACCATATCTTCGGGAGCAGCATTCTCATTCAGATTCACGCCTCTTAAAATAAGAAGTACACCATCTTTAATAGCTGTCATACGCGGGCGTGTTTCTTCTGCGAGAAGTGCTTTTACAATAAAAGGATCTAGGTATGATAATTCTTCTTCTAACCACTCCGAAGTTTCTGGATGGTTGCCATCAAAATGCACCCATGCTAATTGATCATCTTTGATTGTGTGGGCAACGGCGCTACCTTCTAAGGGGGCTCCAAATCCGTTGTAGTCAAAGTCATAAGCAAATAGAATAGATTTAGTCATAGCTCTCTCCATGTTTAATAATCTTGTAAATCACTATATTAAGAAAAAATTCAAATTCATAGAACCTATTTATTCTTTGTTTTTGAATAAAATTGTGCGCAAAAGCCAAAAGAAGAAGAGGTTAAATAAGGCGATTGACCCTAAAATATCAGTTACATGCATATCGTAATAATACATGATTAAAATTATAAGGCTTGAAATAACCATATAAAGAGCATTTAAGATATTATTAGACGCGATAATACGTGCCATATATTTTTCATCTGCATAATGCTGCATTAATGTATATAGTGGCACAACATAAATACCGGCAAAAAACGCAAGAAAAAATAAACTCAGTAAAATAGAATAACTGATAAAGCTATAGTCTATAAAAGAGAATAAGTTGACGGGCGGTGCTGAAAATACAGGTGTATAAAAAGAAGATGAAATCCAGAAGATAAAAATAGAAAGGCTCATACCGCTAAGCCCCCAAGGAATTAAATCGCCATTTATCTGACCCTTTGAAAAGCGAGCACAAATCAAAGACCCTATTGCAATGCCAATTGTAAATAATGCTAGAAAACTGGTCACCACGGTTTCATTACCGTTTAACACTGTTTTGGTGTACAAGGGGAGTTGCGTTAGAAAAGTTGCTCCTAAAAGCCAAAACCATGATATACCAATAATAGATGTCCAAACTTTTGTATTACTCTTTGCAATTAGAAGGACATTTTTTGTTTCACGTATAATATTAAGATGAGGTTTTGATTTTTTGTCACCGATAATTGTTTCTGGAATAAATAAACTAGAAACCCAACCACTAATAGAGAATAAAATCACAGAAAATGAAAAGATAGCAATACCATTTTCCACTCTTATTATTAATCCTCCATAAATCGTTCCTATTAAAATAGATAAAAAAGTGCCAGCTTCTATTAAAGAATTCCCAGCCAAAAGTTCTTGTTTCTTTAAATGTTCTGGCAGAAGACTGAATTTGATAGGACCAAAAAAAGTTGATTGAACACCCATTAGGAAGAGAAGGGCAAGAAGGGCATATATGCTTCCTGTCATAAAGGCAATTGAACAGCAAATCATGAGCAGGATTTCTATTTTTTTAATTGTTTTTGTAAGAATGTGTTTTTGATTGTTGTCAGCAAGTTGTCCTGCGGTTGCTGAAAAAAATAAATAAGGAAGAATAAAAACAGCACCAGCAATTGTGATCATAGCTGGCGTACTTATCCCTGTTGTGTTAATGGCGTCATAGGTGAACCAAATTAAAAAGGCATTTTTAAATGCATTATCATTAAATGCGCCTAAAAATTGCGTTATAAAAAGAGGGAAAAATCTTTTTGTTTTTAAAAGTTTGATAAGCGTATTGTTCAATAGGAGCTCCCACTTTGTATTTCGTACTTAATAAATATAGGATTCATTTTAGAATATGAACTCATTAAGTTAAAGGAGAATGCAATGAAACCACGAATTAATATGATTGCGTTAGGTGTAGAGACTTAATGATTTTATTGAATAAGAAAGTAGTGGCGGTGATGTCAGACTAAATCGAACTATTCTCCAAAAGCATACTACGTCAAGTTTTAGGCTACAAGAATTTCATTCCACGCATCAAGCGAGGATTGTCTTAAATCTTTAAATGTGTCTCTTTTTTCGTTGTGTCTTTCGTGATTAAAATAGTTTTGGAATTGCGATTGTATCGCGGTGAATTTTTGAAGGGATCCCATTGATCGGAACCTGTTCATGATTTTTTCTCGCCGTCGAAAATGGAGGTGAGAGTTTTCAACTAAGTTGTTTTTATAGCGTGTCGTATTTTGTGAAAATTTCATATTCATGCGCTGTAAAGCAGCACCATAAGAGCCCAATTTATCTGTAATAATTTCTCTTGGTTTCCCGTGTTGTGAGACTAGTTTCTTAAGCACCTTAAGGGCGGCACGCCGATCCCGCTTTTTCGTTACGTAACAATCTAAAACCGTTCCTTCATGGTCAATCGCTCGCCATAAGTAATGTAACTCACCATTAATTTTGACGAATACCTCGTCGATGTGCCATCGCCATTTCGATGGGGTATGGCTACGTTTTTTCTTTAGCTCTTTGGCAATAATGGGACCCAGATGGTTCCACCAATATCGAACCGTTTCATGACAAATATCAATACCACGTTCATACAAAATATCTTCAACATTTCGTAAGCTGAGTGGATAACGAACGTAATATTGCACAGCTAATTTGATGATTTCAGGGCTGGTTTTATAGTATTTAAAGGGATCTATTTTACTCATATCAGATTTTATCATGTTATATTTTTCAAAAACATCGTTTTAATCTGACAAGACCATTTTGACAAATATCTCGTCGATGTGCCATCGCCATTTCGAAGGTGCATGGTTACGTTTTTTCTTTAGCTCTTTTGCAATAATAGGACCTAAATGATTCCACCAATAACGAACCGTCTCATGACAAATATCAATGCCACGCTCATGCAAAATGTCTTCAACATTTCGCAGACTAAGCGGATAACGAACGTAATATTGTACCGCTAGTTTGATAATTTCAGGACTGGTTTTATAGTATTTGAAAGGATCTATTTTGCTCATAAGTAAGTCTATCATGAACAGAATTAGGAAAACGTTATTTTAGTCTGACAAGACCCTCATGGTTAGCCTCATATTTTTGTTAAATTTAAACGCAGCGCATTGCCGACTACGCTGACGGAACTCAGCGACATGGCGGCAGCGGCGAAAATGGGTGAGAGTAAAATCCCGAAGACCGGATACAAAACACCTGCGGCAATCGGCACGCCCGCAGCGTTATAGATAAACGCGAAAAACAGGTTCTGCCGGATATTGCGCATGGTGGCGCGGGAGAGATTGATCGCCTCGGCAATACCGTTTAAATCACCGCGCAGCAGCGTTACGCCCGCGCTTTCCATGGCAACATCGGTTCCGGTTCCCATGGCAATACCGACATGCGCAGCCGCCAGTGCGGGCGCATCATTCACACCGTCTCCGGCCATGGCCACGACTGCGCCTTTATCACGCAGCTCTCCGACAATGCGGCTTTTATCCTCCGGCATTACATCGGCATGCACTTCATCAATGCCGAGCTTTTCTGCCACCGCGCGGGCGGTCGTTTCGTTATCTCCGGTCAGCATCACGATCTTTAAACCCGCTTTATGAAGGTTTTGAATAGCCTCCGGCGTGGTATCTTTGATCGGGTCGGAGACGGCAATAACGCCCGCCGCCTTGCCGTTCACGGCCACAAACATGGCTGTCGCGCCTTGCGCCCGTAAATTATCCGCTCCTTCCGTAAGGGGCGTTATATCCGCGCCTATGGCTTCCATCATTTTACTGTTACCAAGCGCGACCTTGGCACCGCTGACCTGACCTTTCACGCCTTTGCCTGTTATGGCCTCAAAATCCAGCGCTTTGGGCAATTCCAGATCCTGATCATGGGCGGCGCGGACAATCGCCTCGGCCAGCGGGTGTTCACTGCCTTGTTCCAACGCCGCAGAAATGGTGAGCAACTCGCTCTCCTCAAAGCCGTCTGCAGTGATAATATCGGTCAGGGCCGGTCGGCCTTGTGTGAGCGTTCCTGTTTTATCGACAATCAGCGTGTCCACCTTTTCCATGGTTTCCAGCGCTTCGGCGTCTTTGATCAAAACACCAGCCTTTGCGCCGCGACCGACGCCCACCATAATCGACATGGGCGTGGCCAGTCCCAAAGCGCACGGACAGGCGATAATCAAAACGCTGACGGCGGCAATCAAGGCGTAGCTAAAGGCCGGAGCTGGGCCAACCAGCGACCAGACAATAAAGGCGATGATGGCGATCACAATGACAATCGGCACAAACCAGCCCGCGACGAGGTCGGCCATGCGCTGAATAGGAGCGCGGCTCCGCTGCGCGTCCGCCACCATTTTAACGATCTGCGCCAGCATCGTATCGCGCCCGACTTTTTCAGCGCGGATAATGATCGAGCCGTTGGCGTTGACCGTGGCTCCTATAACCTTGGATCCGGCCTGTTTTTCGACAGGCATCGGTTCGCCTGTGACCATGGATTCATCAATATGGCTGCTGCCTTCACTCACAACGCCGTCCACTGGCACTTTTTCGCCTGGACGGATCCGCAAATGGTCACCGACCTGAATATCTTCGATGGCAATTTCCTGCGCATCGCCGTTGTCATCAATCCGGTGTGCGGTTTTGGGGGCCAGCCCCAGCAAGGCTTTAATCGCACCGCCTGTGCGTTCCCGCGCTTTAAGCTCCAGTATTTGCCCCAGCAAGACCAAAGTCACGATCACCGCCGCCGCTTCAAAATATACTGGCACTGCGCCGCTTTCGCCCCTGAAGGAATCGGGGAAGATATCCGGCGTGACAGTTGCCGCAACGCTGTAAATCCACGCTACGCCCGTTCCCATAGCGATCAGTGTGAACATATTGAGGTTGCGGCTTTTGACCGATGCCCAGCCGCGTTCAAAGAACGGCCAGCCCGCCCATAAAACAACAGGCGTGGCGAGGACAAGCTGGATCCAGTTGGAAGTCGTGCCGTCCATAAACTCATGAAAGCCCAGCAAGTGAGATCCCATCTCCAGAATAAAGACCGGAATGGTGAGGATCAGACCGACCCAGAACCGTCGCCTGAAATCCGTCAGATCTGGGTTTTCGCCTTCATCGCCCGTCATCGTTTCCGGCTCAAGCGCCATGCCGCATATGGGGCAAGTCCCAGGGCCTTTTTGAATGACCTCTGGGTGCATCGGGCAGATATAGGTGATCTCGTTCGGATCCACGCCCTCTGGCAGCGGAGCTGGCTCTTTATGCTCGTGGCTGTGGCAACAATCGCTCATGGTTTATTCCTTTTCTTCTTTGTAATGTTTGAGGAAGATACGCTCTCCGGCGAAAATGAAGATCATCGCCGCAATAGAGACATAAATAACCAGCATGTCGCTTTGCGCTTTCATCCATAAAAACGCGCCCAGCACCACCACATCCATGACGATGGCGGTGATTAGCACAAAGGCGTTGGCATTGATCTTGTGGCGCAAATACCGAAACACGCCCCAATGGACGGCTATATCCATGACGAGGTAGAAAATAGCGCCCAGCGATGCGATCCGGCTGAGATCAAAAAATATGGTCAGGAACATGGCCAGTGCAATCGTGTACACCAGCGTATGTTTTTGAATGTCACCAGGCATCCCGAAATGGCTGTGCGGCACCAGCTTCATATCGGTGAGCATCGCCAGCATGCGTGAGACGGCAAAAGCACTGGCAATCACGCCGGAGACGGTGGCTATAATCGCCAGCACGACCGTAAACCACAGGCCGAAATCACCAAAGGCCGGACGCGCTGCTTCCGCCAGGGCGAAGTTTTTCGCCGCGATAATTTCCGGCAGCGATAAATTCATCGACACCGCCATAGCGACCAGAAAGTAAACAACCACGCAAATTACAATGGAGAGAATAATCGCCCGCCCAACATTGCGGTGCGGATCCACAATCTCCGAGCCGCTATTGGTGATGGTGGTAAAGCCTTTATAGGCAAGAATGGCCAGAGCTACTGCCGCCAAAAACCCGACAGCGCTGCCGCTGTCTGCGGGCGCAGCGGTCATGTTTTCAAAAGAAATGCCGGAAATCCATAGCCCCGCAATCCCGAATGCGGCAATCCCGCCGATCTTTAAGAGCGACATGACAAAGGAAAACGTCCCGATCATGCGGTTGCCGGAAATGTTGATGATGAAGGCGAAGATTAATAATCCCACGCCAAGCGCCGGAACGAGCCAGCTATTCTGGTCGATATCAAAGAGCTGTAGGGTATAGGTGCCAAAGGTGCGGGCCACTAGGCTCTCATTGATGACCATGGAGAAATACATCAATAGCCCGCAAGCGGCTGTAATGGTGCCTTTGCCATAGGCTTTTTCTAAAAACATGGCGATCCCGCCCGCAGATGGGAACGCATTGGACATTTTCACATAGGAATAAGCGCTAAACGCGGTAATGACCGCTGCCACCAAAAATGCGAGAGGAAAGTGCGGGCCGGCCAGCTCCGCAATTTGTCCGGTCAGGGCGAAAATTCCTGCGCCAATAATCACGGCTGTCCCCATAGAGACAGCCCCGATCAGGCTTAAGCTGTTTTCTTTATACTGCGCGGCTTTGCCGTGTTGTGAATGATCCATTTAGTTTTTACTGCCGCAGCAACCTCCTTGTTTTTCAGCCTTGTCTGTGTCCGGCTTTTTGGCTTCGCCGTCACAGCAACCGTCTTTTTCTTTTTCCGGCTGGCTGTGATCGTGATGTTTATCGCCGCCGCAACAGCCGCCGTCTTTGTGATCGTGATGGGTCATGATGATGCTCCTTTAGTGGTTGGGGTTGATGAAAACTTGGGAATAAAGGCCGGAACATGGGCGGCGTAATCGTCCCATGCCTTGCCGAAACGCTCCCTTGAATCCTGCTCTTCTTTTTTGGCCAGCCGGATATACATGAAAGTCAAAATCGGGAACAGCACCACGGTCGGGATGGTCGGCCATTGCAGCAAAAACCCGAACATAATGGCGATAAAGCCGATATATTGCGGGTGCCGGACTTTTTGATATAAGCCCGCGACCGCCATTTTTCCGGCGCGTTGAGCTTTGAATAAAACAGGCCATGCCGCCGAGAGAACCCAGAAACCGCCGCCAATAAAGACAAAGCTGGCGAGATGCATCGGATCAAAGTGCGGGTTGCCTTCAAAGCCCAGGATTGTGTTCCAGAGATGCCCGTTTTCGTGCGTTGTAAAATCAACGCCTGGGTATTTCTCTGCCAGCCAGCCGGACATGAGATAGATGGTCAGCGGGAAGCCGTACATTTCCGTGAACAGCGCCACCAGAAAACCGGAGAACGCGCCGAAGCTGCGCCAGTCGGCCTTGGTCTGCGGTTTGGCAAAGCTGAAAGCAAAGATAATGAAAATCAGCGAGTTTAAAATAACCAGGCTCCAGAGGCCGTATGATTGCATTGCATGTTCCATGATTTAGTCCTCTTTATCCTTGTCTTTATGATCGCCATGCCCGCCGTGACTGCCATGCATAAACACATGGATCAAAGGGCAAGCCAGCAGGATCAGCCATATCCAGTTATTGCCGATATGCGCGGCATGTTCCTGAATGAGAAGATACGCGGCCACCGCGAAAAAGAAGATGCACGCCATGCCGAACGGTGTTTTCCACCATGGCTTGGTCTTCTCCGGTTTGTGGTAATGCTCGTGCTCGTGATCCATTGTTTAATCTCCTTTGTGCTTATGATTTGAATGTAAAAACGTAACTATCGGGCAATCGCTCAAAGGCAGATCGCCGCCTGGACACTCCGCCGCCAGATCTTCGAGGCTTCTTTTCATCGCCATAAGATCCTCGATATCTTTTTGGGCTTCGGTAATTTTGGTTTCTGTAAGATCCAGCATGTCCTGCGCAGTACCGCCGTCTGATGCGTGTAATTCAAGAAGGGATTGGATTTCCGAGAGCTTAAAGCCCAAAGACTTAGCGCGTTTGATGAAGGCTACCCGCGCGACAGACGCAGCATCATAAAGTCTGTAGCCAGAACTTGTCCGACCAACAGGCTCGATGAGCTTCAGCGTTTCATAATAACGGATCGTATCCGTTCTCACGCCGCTTTCTCTTGCTAATTGTCCAATCGTCATATCTGCCATTATTCAATCCTTATATTTGGGAGCGTATACCTTGGAGTATGCTCCAAGGTCAAGCCCTTAATGCGGATGCCCGCTGTGATCATCGTGATCACCTTGATCACCGTGCGGGTCTGCTTCTGCCGCGCCGTGGTGTCCTGCGCCAGCATCCTCACCATGCGCGTGGCTTCCATGACCGCCATCGCCAGAGATTTCCGGCATACGCATCACGCCCATGCCGTGGCGGTAAACGACTTCGCCGCCCTTATATCCGGTCACGGCCAACAAGCCGGAGGCCAGCAAGATCAAAACAACAAAGCCGGAGCTGACGGATTTTGCGCCGCGATGTTTGGCCAGCGACCATATCGCCAGAACGCCGAATATGGACGCTGTTACCAGCGCCCAATTCTTATGGTCAGTCATGGCCGCGTGGGATGGGCCGTCATGCGCCACGGTGTTATAGGCATAGAAACCAGCCAAAACCGTACCGACTGTGATGCCAGCACCAATCCAGAGATTCCACCGCGCGACAATCAGAAGGTTCGGCCTCCTTAAAACCAGTCCGGCCAGATAAAGCAGCGATGACAGGCTTAAGAGTGCCACCGTGAAATGCACAAAGATTGGGTGCCAATTTGGTATGATTTCTATGTCCATCATTGTTTTAGTCCTCTCTTAGTGTTGGTGATCGCCATGACCAGCTTCCGGCGTCATAATTTTTGTGATCCGGTAAACCTTGTCTTCGCCAAGCTCTACATGAAAATGAATGTCCTGTTCTGGCTTCAAAGTGCTCAAATCAACACCCTCTGCCACTGCTAAATCCATAGTCATTTCAGGCCATTTCAAAGCTGGTATAGGTTCATGCGTAAGGTTGAGTTTATTATTCTCAGCATCAATGCTGTGAACCACACCCTTACCCATGACCGCTACGCTATCTTCTGACATATCATGGCCAGAATGATCCATTTTCCCATGGCTTGAATGATCCATAGGCATTTGCTTAATTTTTTGTTCTTGGGTGTTATTAAAAACGTAGTTTTTCATCGTTTCCTCGCTCTCGAAATAATAAACATTGTTACTTGAATCTACGGCAATAACAGCTTCGGCTTTATCAACTGAATTACCACTTACAGGGTCAATAGCTGAGCGTATTGCTTCATCATTTTTCAGTCTTTCCTCGCACATTGAGCAACATCCGTAATAAGTCTTATCTCCTACTGGAACGGAAATTTGCTCTTTATCAAAAACGCTGTCATTCACCATGCAAATGTATTTTGATTCAACGATCTTGAGCTGGTTTTTACTCATTGAAGTGTCTTCTGCCGCTATAGCGGGAAAAGCTATAAATGCCATTAGTAATGTTAATATTATTTTCATTGGTTTTTCTCCTTTAAGGTTATGGTTGGTAAATGAACATCCCACAGCTTTTGCACTGCAAAATATGTCACCATGACAGACCATCCAATCAGAACCAGGCCGTTTAAAACCTGAACTCCAGTGATGAACTGCATAGCTCCATGTGGAAAAACATCGCCTATACCAAGCGATGAATAAGTGGCGGCTGAAAAATATATGTAGCCAAAAAAATTATCGTGGGCGATACCGCTTAATGGCTCTGCTCCAAAAGTGTGCACCATTACCCAATAGACTGTGCCGTAAATCCAAACAGCTACCGTATGGGCAGAAAAAATCGCAACAACTAGGAAGAACATTAAAGGACGATTTCGCAAATTGCGTTTTGCAATAATCCGCAACACAACCCCTAATATTTCATAAAAAATAGAAGTCGTTAAAAGCACTAAAGCAATACTAATGAAGATAGCTACAGACATATTCTCATACATTAGGCACTCTCCATTTTTGAATTACTAAAGCGCCGGCCTTCCCAGAGATAATAGATAACGGGAATAACGATCAGGGTGAGCAGCGTGGTGGTGATCATGCCGCCGACCATCGGCAGAGCGATGCGGCGCATCACATCCGCGCCAAGTCCGGCGAAAATGAAGATCGGCAGCAATCCGGCGAATTCGGTAATCACCGTCATCAATACAGGCCGGATGCGCATCAACGCGCCTTCAAAGACCGCTTCGCTGAGTTGCTCTTTAGTGGCGGGGCTGGTTTCGCGCACACGCAGATCGATATAAACCATCATGATCGTGGCGGTTTCGACCGCCAGCCCGCCGAGCGCGATAAAGCCCACTCCGGCGGCAACGGAGAGATTATAATCCGCCAGATAAATCGCCCACATCCCGCCGACCATGGCCACAGGCAGCGAGAGCATCACCATCAGCGTCCGGTCGGTGCGTCCGAAATAAATCATCAGCAAAACAAAGATGGCAAAGCCAGCGGCGGGGATGGCGATAGAGAGCTGTTTTTTCGCCTCCAGCATCTGTTCAAACTGGCCTGACCATTCCACGGCATAGCCCGCAGGAAGATCGACATTATCGCGCACGGCGATTTGCGCGTCTTTCACATAGGAGCCGATATCGCGGTCCTCAATATCGACAAAGACCCAGCCTGTCAGCCGTGCATTTTCCGACTTGATCATTGGCGGGCCTTCGACGAATTCGATCTTCGCCAGCTCACCCAGCGGGATATGCTGGCCTTGGGGTGTGGGGACTAAAATATCAGATAGATCCTCTGGGTCTTCGCGAAACGGGCGGTCATAGCGCAGCATGATGTTATAGCGCTCACGCCCCTGAATGGATTCGGACATTTTCATTCCACCGAGCGCGGTGCCGATAATATTCTGGAATACGCCCAGATCAATATTGCGCCGCGCCAGTTCGTCTCTGTCTGGGGTCACTTCCAGATATTTCCCGCCTGTAACGCGGTCGGCAAAAGCGGAGCGTGTGCCATCAACGTCTTTGATCGCAGCCTCAATATCCAAAGCCACGCGGCCTATGGTGTCGAGATGATCGCCGGAAATTTTAATGCCGATGGGCGTGCGGATTCCCGTCGAGATCATATCCATACGGATTTTGATCGGATAGCCCCATGAATTGACTACCCCAGGCAATTTGACGCGGGCATTCATATCCTTGATCAAATCCTCCGGCGTCATGCCTTTACGCCAGTCCTCGCGCGGTTTGAGTTTGATCCATGTCTCGATCATCGAAATCGGTGCCGGATCCGTGGCGGTATCAGCGCGGCCAACCTTGCCGAATACGTGATGGACTTCCGGCACATCCTTGATCATGCGGTTGGTCTGCTGCAGGATTTCCTTGGCCTTGGTGATCGACACCCCAGGCAAAGTGGTCGGCATATAAAGCAATTCGCCCTCATACAGCGCGGGCATGAATTCCGAGCCTGTGCGCATAATCGGCACGGCCATGCTTGCGATCAAGGCAATGGTGACAATAATTGTCAGCGCGGGTTTGGCCAGCACATGGCGCAGGAGCGGACGGTAGAGCTTTAATAGCCCCGCATTGACCGGATTGACTTCGGCCTTTTTGATTTTACCGCGCAGCATCCATAGCATAAGGATCGGAATGACCGTCACCGATAAAATGGCGGCAAAGCCCAGCACATAGGTCTTGGTGAAGGCCAGCGGTGAAAACAGGCGGTAGGATTGCCCTGTGAGCGCCAGTACAGGAAGGAAGGAGATCGTGATAATCAGCAGCGAGAAAAACAGCCCAGGGCCGACTTCCTTGGCGGCATCCAGTATGGCTTTGTGCCTTTGGTCTTTTGGCGCATCCTCCGATAGCTCCGCCAGCTTCCTGTGCGCGTTTTCGACCATGACAATCGAGGCATCCACCATTGTCCCAATCGCAATCGCAATCCCGCCCAGCGAGACGATATTGGCGGTGATGCCTTGCGCCGACATAATGATAAATGCGCCCAAGACGCCAAGCGGCAGCACAATCAGCGCGACAAAGGCCGAGCGGACATGCAGCAAAAAGATAAACACGACCAGCGAGACAATAATCGCCTGTTTGATCAGCGTGTCGGTGAGATAATTCACAGCGCCTTCAATCAGCGGGGCGCGGTCATAAACAGGGACGATCTCCACGCCTTCGGGCAGGCCTTGCTGCAGCTCGGCCAGTTTTTCTTTTACGCCCTCAATCACATGCAAAGCGTTCTCGCCGGCCCGCATCACAACAACGCCAGCCACGACTTCACCTTCGCCGTTTAGCTCGGTCACGCCGCGCCGCAGCTCCGGCCCCTCAATCACGCGGGCAACATCCTCCAGCTTCACAGGGGTGCCGTCTCTGGCATAGAGAACAATCTTTTTAAGCTGGCTGATATCGGTGACATAGCCTTTGGAGCGGATCATCAGCTCCATCTCAGCTTTTTCAATGACGCGGCCTCCGGCATCCATACTGGCGCTTTTAACCGCTTCCATTAGGCGCTTTAAGGGAATATCAAAGGCACGGAGACGGTTGGGATCAATGAGGATCTGGTATTCTTTGACAAACCCGCCGACCGAGGCCACCTCCGATACGCCGTCCACGGTCGCCAGCTCGAATTTTAAAAACCAGTCCTGCAAACTGCGCAGATCAGAGAGATCATGATCGCCGCTTTTATCAATCAGCGCATATTGATAGACCCAGCCCACACCTGTGGCATCGGGGCCGATCTGCGGCACGACATTGGGCGGCAGATCGCCCTGAATTTTGGACAGCGCCTCGATCACGCGGCTCCGCGCCCAATACTGGTCGATTTTGTCTTCAAAAATGATATAGACAAAGGATGTGCCGAACATCGAAAACCCGCGCACATTTTTGGTTTCCGGTAGCCCTAACATCGTGGTCGAGAGCGGATATGTGACCAGATCCTCAACAATCTGCGGTGACTGCCCGACAAAATCGGTGCGGATAATCACCTGCGTATCCGACATATCGGGGATGGCATCCAGCGGGGTTTTCTGCACCGCCAGAATGCCCGCCACCAATAATGCGATCATCATCACAATAATCAGCAACTGGTTATTGACCGAATACTCAATGACTTTCGCCACAAAGGATTGCGAGGGGTCGCGCGTCTGGTTTGGATCAGTGGTTGGCATGTGCGCCTCCTGCGGGCATTTCGGTTATTTCAGGGGCTTCGGCCTCTACCTTGTCCGGCCAGTCGATTTTCATCGGATGACCTTCGCCGTACGGGTTCTCAACCTCATCGCCCAGCTGGAGCCAATAGGTGTCCAGACCGTGCGCCATATAGAATTGCAGCCCTTTGGATTTATAGTGCTGGGGTTTGCCCTCCAGCAGCCATGGTTTGAGCGCTGTGACCAGATTATTCAGGCTGTTCTGCCATTCCTTATCGGTCACATTGTCCTGTGCGGCTTTGAGTGCCATTTCCGCATCTTCCAAAACAAACTGCAGCTTGGTGCCACGGAAGACGGGCATCAAATGATCGCCCAGCGTGATGGCGGGCATAATCATATTCGGATTGGGTGTGCGTCCGGTCGTCAGCTCTTTTTGGATATAAATGGCGGCATCAATCAGATGGTCGATCATCGCCAGCTGGTCATCCGTCATGTCTAAAAGAGCAAGCGGCATCTGCATGCGCTGCATTTTGCGGAAGGATTCCCGCAAGGCACTTTCAGAGTCGATCAGGAATTGTCCGCTGACCACCACCTTGTCTTTTTCAGCCAAGCCGTCCAGCACTTCCGTGCGGCCTTTATATTTCAATCCGGCCAGAATTTTGCGCGGCTGGAAGCGCCCCTGATCCATGGCCACCACCACAAAGTCGCCGTCCTTGCTTTTAAGAATAGCATCGCCTGGGATGGACAAACGGCGATCAACGCCTGTTTCCAGCTCCACATCGGCGTAAGCGCCAGGCTTTAATTTGCCGTCCGCATTATCCAGCACCAGCCGGATCCGGCCTGTGCGCGTGGCGCGGTCAATCGTGGGATAGATATAATCAATGGCGGCTTCTTTTTCTTTTACCCCAAGGGCTGGGAGAGAGACCATCGCCTTTGTCTCTTTGGTAATATACGGGATATCCTGCTCGGCCACGCTGACATCAACCCAGACCGTGTCGTAATTTTGCAGGGTCATCAAATTCATACCTGGCTTGGCATAGGTGCCGTCACGCACATTCATCGCACTGACCAGACCGTCACTTTCCGCGTAGTACGGGACGCTTTGAAAGGCTTTGCGGCGGCTCTTGACCTCTTCGATGGCGCGTTTTTGCATGCCTAAAGACACGAGGCGCTTGGCGGCGGAGTCAATCCGGCCTTTATAGCCTGTGGCAATAGCGCTTATCAAATCCTGCTGCGCAGAAATCAGCGCCGGGCTGTAGAGATTAAAAAGCAGATCGCCTTTTTTCACTTCATCGCCCATGGCCTGGACTTTCAAATCCTCGACCCAGCCTTCCACGCGGGCGGAGATATCAAATTGCAGCCGGACATTTTCCGTCACATCGCCATAGCTGCGCACCAAGGTGCCAAAGCTGGCCATCTGCGCTTCCTCGGTGCGGATGCCTGTATTCTGGATCGTTTCAGGGTCGATGGTGACGGTGGTGCGTTCCATACCGCCTTTATCACTTTTATCCATGCTTTCCATGGCTGCGCCGTCATCTTCACCTTCCAACTCCACCAGATCCATGCCGCAAATCGGGCATGTGCCTGGGCGATCTGCGACATAATGCGGATGCATGGGGCATGTGTATTGTTCGGCTTGCGCTATCGCGGGGACGGCAAATAAAGCCAGTATTAAAAAGAATGCGGGGATAAACTGTCTCATTCTGACACCTCCTGAAGTGCTGGCTCTTGATAAGCGCCTATGATGTTGGAATTGAATTCGGCGGCGCGGCTGATATGCATCTCTTTGACCGCTGCCAGTTGTGCCTGAATGTTCAGGCGGTCGATTTTGGCCAGCAAAACAGAATCCAGATTTTCGGTTCCGGCTTCATAATTACGCTGCGCGGCATCGATCTTCTTTTTCATCGCCCAGTCTTTATCCTGCAGGACTTTGACGTTCTTGGCGGCGGCATCACGGTTGCTCTGCAGCGCGGTCATCTGTTTGTCCCAGAGGCGGCGCACATCGTCATAAGCGAATTTGGCGCTGCGCTCACGCTCTCTGGCGGCTTTGAGTTTGGGTTTTTGGTTGCTGTCCGCCCAGAGCGGTATGCTGACCTGCGCCTGTATTGAAAACCAGTCATCGCCGGAGAAGCTGCCGCGCTCACCATCCTCGCGCTGCTTATAGACAGCGTTGATCCCGAAATTCGGCAGGAAGGCGGCATCGGCGATTCCCACATCCTTTTTGGCGATATCGATATCCTCGGCGGCAATCATCACCGGATAAAGCGCTGTGGGGTTTTTGTCCCACGCCATATCAGCAATCTCCGGCATGTCGATATCCGGCACATCATCAATCAGGCGTATAAATTCGGCTTCAATAGAGGCCAGCCGCGCATCCAGATCATTGAGCTTGCGTTCGGCCTCGGCGCGTTCTACGTCCACTTCGGAAAATCTTTGATAAACCGCGCGGCCTGATTCAATCTGGCCTTTAAACGTGTTCTCCAGCTCCTTGTAATGGCCGAGCTGGGTCTTGATCAGTTTTTTCTGGGTTTTAACACTCTCATATTCGGCCAGCTTGGAGATCAGCATAAAGCGCAACCGTGCATTGGTGTAATCCGCCATGAGCTTTTGCTTTTCCGACATTTGCTCATAGCGCTCAGATTTGGCTTCCCGCGCGGCAGGGTTGGGAATGCTTTGTGAAAACCCGATCACTTTGGAGGTTGGCAGGAAGCGGTCAAAAGCCGGATCCGATATTGGCATGTTATCAACGCCGATCATGAACATCGGATCGGGCAGGCCCAGCTCACCTTCAGCTTGTGATTTAAGCGCTTCGCTGCCCGCTAAAATGCTCTCCACTTGCGGGTGTTCACTAAGGCGCTTTACATACGCCTCAAAGGTCTCGGCATGGGCGGGCATCGATGCCAGCAGAGCAAAAAGCGCGGTGAATATTATTGTATGGTGTTTGTTTCGCATGGTCTGATCTCCTTTTGGTTAAGCGAAAAGCGCATAACAAAATGCACTTAGCGCCCGTCATATTTCCAATGACAGGCACACTAAAAGATATCCGTATTTAGATGCGGAAGCGTTGTGTGGTGAGGTAGAGAGGGCGAGACGGAAGCTTATTCGCGCTCTCAAAAGGTGGGCCACGAATGACATTTGGTCTGTAGAGGAAATCATTATAATCAATAGCTAGATTTGCCCAAACAAAATCAACATCGGAAGAATCTTGAACCAAATCGTAGCTATTATCTATTTGAGCAAGATCAATCCCGAGACAGTCCATATTCAACATAAAATCACAATCTGTTGATTGCTCATTCGATTCGTGACAAGGAGGTAAATCAGATTTTGTTTGTTCAGAAGCCTCTTTTGCATGAGCCTGCATAGGACAAAAAGACACGCTGCACGCTAAAGATAGCGTGAATATCGCAAAAATCATTAATGTCGAAACAGAAAATCTCATAATTTCATTGTACACCTAAATAGTTAAATTTCAACTTTAATTATTTTATTCGTAATCTAAGTCAATTGGTTACTCTTTAGTTTCAAAGGTGATGTCAGACTAACTCGAACTATTCTCCAAAAGGGTGATGTCAGACTAAATCGAACTATTCTCCAAAAGCATACTACGTCAAGTTTTAGGCTACAAGAATTTCATTCCACGCATCAAGCGAGGATTGTCTTAAATCTTTAAATGTGTCTCTTTTTTCGTTGTGTCTTTCGTGATTAAAATAGTTTTGGAATTGCGATTGTATCGCGGTGAATTTTTGAAGGGATCCCATTGATCGGAACCTGTTCATGATTTTTTCTCGCCGTCGAAAATGGAGGTGAGAGTTTTCAACTAAGTTGTTTTTATAGCGTGTCGTATTTTGTGAAAATTTCATATTCATGCGCTGTAAAGCAGCACCATAAGAGCCCAATTTATCTGTAATAATTTCTCTTGGTTTCCCGTGTTGTGAGACTAGTTTCTTAAGCACCTTAAGGGCGGCACGCCGATCCCGCTTTTTCGTTACGTAACAATCTAAAACCGTTCCTTCATGGTCAATCGCTCGCCATAAGTAATGTAACTCACCATTAATTTTGACGAATACCTCGTCGATGTGCCATCGCCATTTCGATGGGGCATGGCTACGTTTTTTCTTTAGCTCTTTGGCAATAATGGGACCCAGATGGTTCCACCAATATCGAACCGTTTCATGACAAATATCAATGCCACGTTCGTACAAAATGTCTTCAACGTTTCGCAGGCTAAGCGGGTAACGAACATAGTACATGATCGCAAGTTTTATAATTTCAGGGCTGGTTTTGTAATATTTAAAGTGATTTATTTTTGTCATTATTAAGATTATCACGGCAAAAACCGTATAACATCATTTTAATCTGACAAGACCATCATCAGTGTGGGCTTAACGGTGGGGTGCAGCTTAATATCATTACGCCGATGCGATGTTGCATGCACACCAGAATAATCCCAAACGTTAGTGCGGTAGCGTCCATGCTTGCCAAGTTCCACATTATTGGTATGAGAGTCACCAGCTTTCTTAAATACACATACAAACTCATGTTGTGAGCGGTACAAACTGCCCATACCAGCTGTTTGCTTGTTCCAAACACATATGTTCTTGAGGTCATCATAAATATCATGCGTTGCATTTAAGAGATCATTCACATGCCGCCAATCCATACATATGTAGTGAAGTGATCCACTTTGGGATTGCTCAGCCGCTAAGGACAAAGACGTTTTTAAAAATGTCTGAAACTCTGATGTGCTCATTTCACCTGAGGCAAATGCAAACTCATCATGTTGTGTTTTGCCCTTATTGCAAACATGACCCGAGATAGGCACGTTATACGGTGGGTCAATAAAACACATCTTTGCTTTTGCATCATCAAAGAATAAAATCTCATAGTTTTCTTTTTGTAAGCTGTCTCCGCAATAAAGATAGTGTTTACCAAGTTGCCACAAATCACCAGACTCAACACGTTTTTCAATATTTAAAGGTTCTGGTAGAGGTGGTTCATCTTGATCTTGGCTGATTAAATCTTGGTGCACGATAAAATCAATTTCTGGCGTGTCGAACCCTGTAAGACTCAAATCAAATTCTGTATCCATCTCAATCAGGTCTTCAAACTCTAATTTTAGAATATTAAAATCCCAGCCGGCTTTCTCTGCGAGTTTATTATCGGCTAAAATATAGGCTTTGCGCTGTGTACTTGTTAGATGTGAGAGCATAACAACAGGCACAGTATTGAGTTTTAAGAGCAATGCCGCTTTTACACGGCCAGCACCCGCTAATATCTTGTTAGTTTGATCAATCAGTATCGGATTTGTAAAACCGTATGCCTCAATACTATTTGCAATTTGTCTGATCTGTTTATCAGAATGCGTTCTCGCGCTGCGCTCGGGCACAACAATCTTAGATGGTGAGATATATGATATCTTTGATTTGTAAGTATGCGTTAAGTCTTTAGTTTTTGTGTTTCTGGTCATTTTTGAGCCCTCCATAAGCGTTATGCTTTAAGGATGGCAGGCTAGGAATTCTTCGTCACGGACGTTAATTGACCCATTAATGTCCGTAGCCCATAACAGCGCTGTAATCTTTCTTCATAAGCTCTCTTAAAAGACCTGTTTCTATGTGTTTGGGGATTTTTAAAGCCGAAATCGAGCGATTTATTTCTTTTTCTGTAACACCAAGGTCTTTCTCAATTTTTCTTTTTGCTGGTGTAGCATCGTCACCTGAGCGTAAATAAAATTCATGTGCGGCAGCGACTTGAAGAATGGATGTGATTTTTGTGCCTTTTGGCCTACCGGGTGTCGCGTGTTTAAGGCCAAACGCTTCCCTGAAACCTTTACCGTCAAGCACTTGCTTCATGTTTTTTGTAAACCAAGTAGATATATACAGATTGGGTTTCTCTTCGCTTTCCATTTTTGCGCACAATGTAGCAAGAAGGCGTTTGGCAATAACAGGCGAGGGGTTTTCTAAATGTTCGTGAAGCAAAATTAATACTTGCTTATCATCATCTATGATCGAGCTTTTATTTTTGGATAGCAGTGTTTTTTCTATCCGCTTAAAAATATTATTCCTCATTTCTTCTGAATCAAAAGAAATATACAACGCATTTAAATCTTCTAAAAATGCGAGAAGCAAGTCAGGGTCATTATTCATTTTAAAATCCTTTTATACTGTCTCTTTATTGTCGCAGATATTTTAATCTTTAAAAGTATAAATATAAACTGGACTTACCTGCGAAAGGAAGCGTGAATGGCTCTAACCTTAATGAATGGAGCTATCTATGAATCAAATAAATACAAAGACTTCAAATTTGGAAGATTTGCGCGCACAGTGGCAGCAAGTTTGGGGAATAAAGCCGCATAATCGTATCGGGCGAAAAATGTTAAAGAGGAGCCTGCACTTTAAGCGCAACGAAAAACAGTTATCTCCAGATACACGAAAACGTCTCAATAAATTGATCCAAAAATATAAACGCAATCCTAATTACTTTGAACAAGGGCATATGATCTTAAAACCGGGTGTGCGTATCTTGAGAGATTGGCAAGGTGTCACGCATCGTATAACCGTCACCAAAGAGGGGTTTGAATATCAAGATAAGCTTTATAAAAGCCTGTCCAAGATCGCTTGCAAAATCACAGGATCAAAGTGGAATGGCTGGGTGTTTTTTAATCTAAAGAATAAAAAGGATACGCCATGAACAAGACCATAAAAAACTGTGCCATCTACACCCGTAAATCAACGGAAGAAGGCTTAGATCAAGAGTTTAATACGCTTGATGCTCAACGTGAGTCTTGTGAAGCTTATGTGTTAAGTCAGAAAGCAGACGGCTGGAAAACATTAAAGACCAACTATGATGATGGTGGTTACTCGGGCGGAAACATTGAACGTCCTGGACTTCAGGGGTTGATCGAAGATATTAAGGCCAAGAAAGTTCAAATAGTTGTTGTTTATAAGATTGATCGATTGACGAGGTCACTCGCGGACTTTTCAAAACTGGTTGAGATCTTTGATGAATATAATGTAACCTTTGTATCTGTCACACAGAGCTTTAATACAACGACAAGCATGGGACGATTAACGCTTAATGTGCTTTTATCTTTTGCACAATTTGAACGTGAAGTCACAGGTGAGCGTATTCGAGATAAGATCGCCGCCAGTAAGAAAAAAGGCATGTGGATGGGAGGCTTTCCGCCAATTGGCTATCAACGTATTGATAAAAAGCTTGTCCCCGAAGAGCAAGGTCAAAGAACCGTACAATTAATTTTTGAGCAATTTATTAAGCTTAAATCGGTCAAAGCATTATCTGAATTTTTATTGTCGCAGAATATTAAAACACCAATACGTATTTCCAATAAAGGAAATGTCTATGGCGAGAAAAGCTTTAGCAGAGGACATCTTTACCGGATTCTTAATAACCCTGTTTATACCGGCAAGATACAGCATAAAGATAAAATATATAACGGGCAGCATGAAAGAATTATAGAAGAGGCTGTCTTTAATAAAGCACAAGAAATTTTAAAAGAACAAACAAAGATAAGAAAATCAAAATCGACACCAACGGGCCAGCTACTAAAGGGTCTGCTTTATGATATTGATGGCACCGTTTATAGTCCAACTTATACAAGCAAAAGTCATAAGCGCTATCATTATTATATCAGTCAGAACTTACTTCAATATCGAGACCACCCAAAGGGTTTACTTGCACGCATACCAGCTCATGAAATTGAAGATACGATAAAAACAGCAATCATCAATTTACTAAGAAATAAAGATTTTTTAAATCAGACATTCCCTGATATTGATTCTCACATAACGAAGTGGGTATTAAAACAAGAAGTCGATTTAAACCATGAAGACTTACGTAAGTTTTTAAATAAAGCGATCTTATCAACTGATCATATTGAGTTGAAAGTTGATACCAGCGAAACCTATAAGCATTTAAAACAATTACTTGGAATAGATATTCAACCTCCTGTTGTTAAAGAGGTTAGTCACATGATTTCATATAAGACAAAGCGAGTGAATAATGGAGCTATTGTTCTAGATTCGTCAGACCAGAAAAAAGATGGCTTGGATATCCCTCATGATCAATTAGCACGAATCGTAAAAGGAATTGTTTGGCGTGATGAACATTTTGCTGGTGAAGCCCTGCGTGATATTGCAAAACGCTATAAGCATGGTGAAAACTATATCAATAAATGCATCCGGGAAGGTTTTGCATTTTTGAGTACCTAAATTCCCTGTTATTTCCCTGTTAATTTTAGGCTCCGTTTAACCTTAAGAGCTCTACACCCTATGTATTCTCTTCTGTTCATCTGATTTATTTGCAAATCCAAACATCCAAAAATAAAAAAATTCCCTGATAATTCCCTGTTTAACAGGGAATTGAGCAAGCCGCGCGAAGCGAGTAAGGGGAAGTGAAAATCCGAAGGGCGAAGCCCAAGTTGCGTTTGACCATTCGGCAAATAAACCAAAGAGAGAAATGGACAAGATGAGGGTAATTTTAAGATTCTCTGGGAATGGTCGAAACCAATGCACATGCAAACACCGCCTGTAGCGGGGGATCGCACGTGATATTCTCTAATGATGGTGAAAGGGCAGACTAAATGGCGGACAGGGTGGGATTCGAACCCACGGTAGGCTATTAACCTACGCCGGTTTTCAAGACCGGTGCATTCAACCGCTCTGCCACCTGTCCGAAAAAAACACTTAAAGAGTGGTGCGTGTTGAAAACTAGAACAGATTATTAGACAGTTTTTAGATAAAACACAAGCCCTAAGATAGAGTTTTTTAAAAAAATTATATGTAGAGGCTAGAATCTGATATAGATCTTTACTATGTCAGCTTTCACTTTTAAGAAAATTATATGGTCTGTTGTATCAATGGGGAATGCGTTGTGTTTGGCTTTGTTTCTCTTATTGATCGCGGCGTCATTATATGGTTTTACAAAATGTATTAAGGTGGGTTTTCTGTTTGTTTTTATCTGCCTATTTATAATAGCGATCACACCTATTTCATCAATGTTAATGTCTAGCTTAGAAGATAGGTACGCCCCAGTTGCAATAGATTCTAGCGAATTAAGTGATGTGACAGGATTTATTGTTTTAGGAGGTATGGTTCAAGAAGGGGTGAGTAATGACCTCAATCAAATACAATTTAATAATAGTAGCGATAGAGGGTTTGCCTTTTTAAAATTATTAACTAAATACCCTGAAAAAAGGTTTGTTTTTACAGGGGGAAGCCCGCGCATTTTGCATCAACAAGATGATAAAAACGAAGCAGAGCTTTTTGAACAAGACTTAAAGACATACTTTGTAAGTGAAAAGAATATCTTATTTGAAAAAAAATCAAGAGACACATTTGAGAACGCTTTATATACATATGATCTAGTGAAGCCAAAAGAAACACAGAAATGGGTGATTATTACATCTGCATTTCATATGCATCGCTCTATGGTTTTGTTTAAAAGTGCAGGGTGGAAAAATATAATGGCATATCCGGTAGACTATAGAGCTGAAAAACAGTATTCTATATCTTTCTCGGACAATCTTAAATTGTTTGAAATAGCTCAAAAAGAATATTTCGCATTGCTTTGGTATACTCTTACAGGAAAGGTAAGTTGATAAATGAACGGTCTTGGTAAATTAAAGATATTTTGTCTTTCATTTGTTTTTCTTATGTCCTCCATTCTCGTTTCGAGTGCGGCATCATCCTCTTTTGATCAGTGGTTACAAAAATTCCAAATAAAGGCTTTAGAAAACGGTGTTTCTCAAAATACATTAAATACAGCTTTTAATGGGCTCTCTGTAAATAATAGGGTGATTGAACTAGATGGAAAACAGCCAGAAAAAACAATTACATTTGTCGATTACAGAAAGCGTATTTTGTCAGATACGCGCATTAAAAAAGGGCGTGAAATGCTCATTAAACATCGCGATATTTTAGAGCGTGTTTCAAAAGACTATGGAGTTCAGCCAGAATATATTGTTGCGTTATGGGGGGTGGAAACGAGTTTTGGTGGCTATACAGGAAACTTTAGTACTGTTCGTTCGCTTGCCACACTTGCTTACGATGGCCGTCGCGCATCTTTTTTTGAAAAAGAATTGCTCAATGCTTTGCAAATCATTGAAGCGGGGCATATTTCAGCCTCTGAAATGACGGGGTCTTGGGCTGGTGCATTAGGGCAAAATCAATTTATGCCTTCTAGTTTTTTAGCTTATGCTCAAGATTATAATGGAAATGGGCGTAAAAATATTTGGACTGAGTTAGAAGATGTTTTTGCTTCTTCTGCAAATTATCTTAGTCAATCAGGATGGCATGGTGATGAATTATGGGGGAGGCAAGTTTTGATACCAGACTCTGTGAGAGAAGAGATGATTGGCCGTGAAAATAAAAAAACACTTCAAGAATGGTCAAACATCGGCGTTACAAAATTAAATGGAGAGCCTTTGCCTAATGTGGAAGGTATGAAAGGTGGTTTAGTCGCCCCAGATGGCATTGATGGTCCTGTTTATTTGGTCTATAATAATTATGATGTCTTAATGAAGTGGAATAGATCAACATATTTCGCAACTTCCGTTGGTTTACTGGCAAATCGTATTAAATAAAAAATGAAACATATTATACTGACTTTTTTCTTGGTGTTTTTTCTATCGGCCTGTGCGGAAACAGAATTTCTTGCGCATATAACTAAACAAATACCAGATTCCGGCTCAACAACTTTTAAAGTTGGAAATCCTTATAAAATAGCGGGAAGGTCATATAGACCTGTAGAGAGCTATACGCATTCTGAAACAGGGATTGCCTCATGGTACGGCCCTAATTTCCATGGAAAGAAAACGGCCAATGGCGAGATTTATGATATGTATGATCTAACCGCGGCGCACAGAACGTTACAAATTCCATCAATTGTAAAAGTGACAAATCTTGAGAATGGACGATCTATCAAAGTGCGTATTAATGACCGAGGTCCTTTTGCGCATGATCGTGTGATTGATATGTCTAAGCGTGGGGCAGAGTTGTTGGGTTTTTTAGAACAAGGAACTGCTCGTGTTAAAGTCGAGGTTATGGCTGTAGAAAGTCATATTGTGGCCGATGCCGCTAAATCTGGTCGAAAAATAAATGTCAGTGAAGCTATTCGCATGGCGCGTTTAATGAAAGACCCAAAAGCATTACAAGAATATAGAACAGCCTCTATAAGAAATACGGGTAATCAACAAGAAGTAAAAGGACAACCGCTTACGCTCACAGATAAAAGTGAGGCACTTGTTTTGCAGCAACAAGCAGAACCTTTTCAAGCGGTAACAACAGTTTCTCCTGTTGAGGTCGAAGAGATACCAGCAACCGAGCCAAATATTGTGAAAGCACGTTATACACCAAAAGATGGCGGTGTAAATTCGGTAAGTCCTGTCCGTTTCGATGAGATGATTTCATCTATAGATCAGGGCAATAATTCTTTAAAATTGGACAGTGAAGATGTGAATGATGTTGAATTAGAGCCTGTTATACCGAGTAATCTTTTTATACAAGCAGGGTCTTTTTCTAATAAAATGAATGCAAGTGCGCTTGCTTCCAAGCTTAAGAAATACGGCCCTGTTTCAGTTCAAGAAGCGTTGGTGAAAAATAAGACATTTTATCGTGTGCGTGTCGGCCCCGTTGAAAATGTTGAAGTTGCAGATACAACATTAGAAAAAATTTGGACTGAACAACATCTTCAAGATGCAAGAATAATAGTTGATTGATTGCTTTAAAAACTTTAAAACTAATATCTTAAGAACATAGAAATTAATTAAAAGAAAGTTTCCTTTTTAAAATGCGTTATACCTTTGTATTTGCTTGTTTGCTTAGTTTTATCATTTTTTCTAGCCATGTCAGTTATGCGGATATTAATCTGCAAACGGTAGCGAAACAGGCTATGGTTGTTGATATGCAGACAGGGAGTGTTATTTATAGTAAGAACGCAGATGAGAAAATGCCAACATCTTCAATGAGTAAAGTTATGACGATGCTTGTTGTTTTTGATGCTTTAAAAGACGGACGTCTAAGCCTAGATGATAAGCTTTTGGTGAGCACCAAGGCTTGGAAAAAAGGGGGCTCAAAAATGTTTGTTGGAGAAGGAACGCGCGTTTCTGTTGAAGACCTAATAAAGGGTGTTATTGTTCAGTCAGGTAATGATGCAACAATCGTTTTGGCCGAAGGCTTGGCAGGCTCTGAAGATGCGTTTGTTCAACTTATTAATCAAAAGGCACAAGAAATTGGCATGGATAACAGCCATTTTACAAATGCGAGTGGTTGGCCTGATCCAGATCATTATTCAACGCCTCGTGATTTAATGAAAATGGCAATTTACTTGATTAATAATTATCCTGAATATTATCATTATTACGGCATAAAAGAATTTACTTACAGCGGCATCAAGCAAAATAACAGAAATCCTTTATTATATAGAAATTTAGGCGCTGATGGGATCAAAACAGGACATACAGATATTGCTGGTTATGGTTTGATTGGAACAGCTATCCAAGATGATCGTCGTGTTATTATGGTTTTGAATGGGCTGGAAACAGATCGTCAACGCAGAAGTGAATCAACGAGAATATTGGCTTGGGTGTTTAATAATACTGTGAATGTTAATCTATTTAAGGAAACAGAAATTATTGATAAAGTGAAAGTCTGGCTGGGTAAGGAATATGTTTCACCTGTTGTTACTTTACAAAATTTCTCGACAACAGTTATGAAGAATGATGTGGATCAAATTAAAGCAACAGTTATTGCAAATGAGCCAATTGCAGCTCCGATCACACAAGGACAAGAACTTGCTAAGTTACGTGTAGAAATACCTGGGAATGGTGTTGTTGACTTCCCTCTTTATTCTGCAAGGCAAGTTGATGAAATGAATTTTCTAAGCAAGGCTGTTGAAAAAATAAGATATAGCCTGTCTAACGCTATGTAAGAAAAAGGGTGCTATGTTTTTAAGTTTAGAAGGACCTGATGGATCGGGTAAAACAACTCAGATAAAAAAAATCACAAATTATTTAACAAGCCAAGGATATGATGTCGTAACGACGAGAGAGCCAGGAGGCTGTCCTTTAGCTGATAAGATAAGAGCTCTTTTATTGCAGCGCGATGGAGGTGATTGGCAAAAAATGAGTGAAGTTTTATTGCTATTTGCCGCGCGTTTAGAGCATCTTGAAACAATCATAAAGCCCGCATTAAAAGAAAATAAAATTGTTATCTCAGATCGCTTTTCTGATTCAACATATTCATACCAAGGTTATGGTTATGGGTTGCCTTTGGATGAGATTAAGAAAATTGAAGATATCTCAATTAATTCATTTAAGCCAGATTTAACATTGATATTAGATATAGATGTACGTGAAGGCTTGGAAAGAACTGGACGGCGTTTCGACCAAGAAGATGATGATTCTTCTGCAACGGAAGATCGTTATGAACGTATGGAAATAGAATTTCATGAAAATTTACGCAAAGGGTATTTAGATATTGCTAAAAAAAATCCTGTAAGATGCAGGATTGTTGATGCTTCACGAGAAGAAGAAGCTGTTTTTGCAGATATAAAAAAATATATCAATGAATTTATGGATCAGAATTCAGTAGGGGGAAGTCATGTCTCTATTGGGAGATGAGTATGATATTGATGATGCTTTTGATGCGCATTTATCTGGTGAGAGTAAATCGGCGCTAACTTTTGAAACACCAAAACAACAAAATCAACTTATTGGTCATGGAAACCAAAAGGATCTGTTCCTTAAATTGTTTAATGCAGGCAAAATGCCGCATGGGTGGATTTTTTCAGGTACTAAAGGCATAGGAAAAGAAACAACAGCTTTTTTAGCGGCGAAACATATCTTGTCTTCTGTTGATGATGGTGATGCTTCGGCCGGTTTGTTTGGTGACGTTGCAGAGGTAAAACCGGCATCGGATTTTTCTTTTGACCCAGAGGCTAGTATCATTAAAAGGATAGAGTCAGGGGGACATGGTGACCTGCTTTTTATAGAGCCTGATGAAGAAGGTAAGACCGAAATTATTAATGTTGTTACGGCGCGTAAGGTTGTTCAATTTTTGCAAAAGACATCATCAGAGGGCGGGTGGCGCGTTGTCATTATTAACGATGCGGATAAAATGAATAATGCTGCACAAAATGCCTTGTTAAAAATTTTGGAAGAACCACCAGAAAAAACAGTTTTGATCCTTATTACAACGGCAATAGCGAGGCTTCTACCAACAATAAGATCAAGGTGCCGTCTATTGCCTTTTAATGAATTAGAGCCGTCTGATATGAGGTCGTTAATTTCGGAATCTCATATTTTGGATGATCATGATTTATCTGTAGAGGATGCGATCTCTTTTTCAAAAGGAAGTTTTGGTGCTTTACAAGAGTTTATAGACGGAGGTAGTCGTCAAGTGTTTCAGACACTGATTGATGCTTTAGTTGATGCACCAGCTTTAGATCGACAAAAACTGATTGATACAAGCCATAAAATCATAGCGAATAGAAAAGGAAAAGATTTTAGTAACTTTATGCGCTTGTGGACATGGTGGATTGAAAATCTTATTAAAGACTTTTCAGATGTATGTGCGTATCACCCAATTTTAGATGAAGAGATTGGTATTATAAAAACACTACGCGTACAAGATGATGTTGTTGAAAAGTTAATTGGATTATGGGATAACCTAAATGAGCTGCGCATACAGTCTAATTGGGCAAACCATGATAAGCAAACAGTCATATTAGAAACATATTATTTGTTTGAATCGATTTTTAAAAAATAGACTTAAGAAAGAATAAACCTCATGGCAAAAAAATCATTTTATGTAACAACACCCATTTACTATGTGAATGATGTTCCTCATATTGGTCATGCTTACACAACATTAGCATGCGATATTATGGCACGCTTTAAGCGTCTGGATGGTTATGATGTGAAGTTTCTAACGGGAACAGATGAGCATGGTCAAAAAGTTCATAAAGCGGCTCAAGCTAAGAATTTAGATCCTCAAACTTTAACAGATGTTTTATCACAAAGTTTTAGAGATCTCTGTGAGTTGATGAATTACAGTAATGATGATTTCATTAGAACAACGGAAGAGCGTCATAAGATCGCTGCGCAAGCCCTTTGGAAAAAATTAGAAGAAAACGGTCACATCTATTTAGATCGTTATGCCGGCTGGTACGCTGTACGGGATGAGGCTTTTTATGCAGAAAGTGAACTTGTTACAAACGATGCAGGTGAAAAGATCGCCCCAACTGGTGCGCCTGTAGAATGGATGGAAGAAGAAAGTTACTTCTTTAACTTATCTAAGTGGCAAGAACCCTTGTTGAAATTATATGAAGAAAACCCTGATTTGATACAACCTAAATCACGCTATAATGAGGTTGTGAGCTTTGTTAAAGGTGGTTTGCGCGACTTATCAATTAGCCGCACAAGTTTTGATTGGGGAGTTCCTGTTCCTGGCGCAGAAGATAAACATGTTATGTATGTTTGGATTGATGCTTTAACAAACTATATGACCGCAGTTGGTTATCCTGAGATTGAGGGTGCTGATTTCAAAACCTTCTGGCCCGAAGTCGTTCATGTTTTGGGAAAAGATATTTTACGTTTCCATGCGGTTTACTGGCCAGCTTTCTTGTTGGCGGCAGGTATATCTACACCAAAGAAAATAGTGGCGCATGGCTGGTGGACAATTGAGGGCTGTAAGATGTCAAAATCTCTTGGAAATGTCATCGCGCCAAAGCATTTAGTGGATACATATGGACTTGATCAAACACGTTATTTCTTAATGCGTGAAGTTCCTTTTGGGAATGATGGTGATTTCTCGCATGCGCAAATGATCTCTAGAATTAATAGTGATCTTGCTGGTGGTATTGGTAACCTCGCGCAAAGAACTTTATCTATGATTTTTAAGAACTGTGACGGCAAATTACCAAATGTGACAGAGGCAGATTATAACGCAGAAGATAGAGCGCTATTAGATGTGTTATATGGTTTGTTAGATAAGGTACGCCTCCATATAGATGAACAAGCTTTTAATAAAGCGTTAGATGTTATTTGGTTAGAAGGGATTGCTGCTGCTAATCAATATGTTGATGAGCAAGCACCATGGGCATTGCGTAAAACGGATATTGAACGTATGAATGTTGTTTTATATGTGTTGGCAGAGTCTTTGCGAATTATAGCGCTCTTAACACAGGCCTTTATGCCTGATACGATTTCAAAATTACTGGATCAATTGGGTGTGATTAAGCCGCAAAGACAATTAGCGTGGGCAAAAGCAGAGCATGCGATTTCTGGGGGACTCGAAATTAAAAAACCAGAAGGATTGTTCCCACGTTATGTTGAAGAAAATGAAGAACTTAATATAGAGAAAAAAGCATAAAAAGAATGAATGCCTGCTACGTTGATAGTCACTGTAACTTTGAAGATGAACGATTAAAATCTCAATTGAGTGATATCCTTTCTCGCGCGGAGGAGGCTGATGTTGGTTATTTTTTAAATATTTGTTCAAAAGTTTCTGACTTTCCTGAGATTATATCTTTAGCAAATGACCACAAAAATATGTGGGCAAGTGTTGGGACGCATCCTCATCACGCTGGTGAAGAGCTTGAGCTCAAAAACACAAACGCAACATTAACTGACTTCGTAAAAACACATGATAAAGTTATTGCGATTGGTGAAACGGGGCTGGATTATTATTACAATCACAGTACGCCTGAGAGCCAACGTATCTCTTTTAGAAAGCATATTCATGCTTGTCTTGAAACGGGATTACCCATGATTATTCATGCAAGAGATGCGGATGATGATATCCAGCGTATCATTACGGAAGAGGCACCAAATGGTGCGTTGAAAGGGATTTTGCATTGCTATGCATCAGGAGCAGGGCTTGCTGAATGGGGAATTAATTATGGGCTTTATGTTTCATTTTCAGGGATTGTTACATTTAAAAATGCGCAAGATATTAGAGATATAGCACGTGACATTGTGCCTATGAATCGTTTATTAATCGAAACAGATGCACCGTATTTGGCGCCAGTTCCCCTAAGGGGGCGTGTATGTGAACCATCACATCTCGTTCATACGGCACAGTTTTTAGCGGACTTAAAAGAAGTACCGCTTGAAGAAATAAGGGATACAACAACACAGAACTTTTTTGAGTTGTTTAAAGCCAGAGCAAAAAGATAGAAAGTGTGAAAAGCATGACAGACTCTTTAAAAGTAACAATCATGGGATGTGGTGGCTCTATGGGGGTTCCTCAAATCGGTAATTATTGGGGGAGTTGTGACCCTTCTAACCCTAAAAACCGTCGAATGAGAAATTCTCTTTTTGTTGAAAAAGGAGATACACGTATCCTTGTTGATTGTGGCCCTGATATACATCAACAGCTAAATTTATTACCAGAAGCACCGATGGATATCACAGGTGCTTTGATAACGCACTCTCACCCTGATCATTGTGTTGGATTATTTGAGTTGGGTATTTTTAGTCGTCGAAAAAAAGGTCAAACAGATATTTACACATATGAGAAATGTGCCAAAGATTTAGAACGAGCATTCCCATATTTGTTTATGAGTAAGCCTCATTATCCTCAGCAAATCAAAGCAAATATTATTGAAGAAGGGCGCTTCGAGCTTGATGGCATAACAATTGATGCGTTTCCTATGGATCACGGGATCACAACAACTTATGGCTTTATTTTTGATGAATCTGTTGCTTATTGTACGGATGTAATCGAGATCCCTCAGTTATGGCTTGATAAGATGCGTGATATGGAGTTGGATACATTTATTACTGAATGTACTTCATACGAGCCAGGACCAACGCATGCCCATCTTGATTTGGCTCTTGAGTGGAGTGATCATATAAAACCTAAGAAAACATATCTCACAGATTTGCGCGCACACACAGATTATACAGAACTTTTAAATAAATGTCCTGATGCTGTTGAACCAGCTTATGATGGCTTAGTGATTAATGTAAAACTTTAAAATTACACCTTAAAGTCTTGGTAAGGTTACGCCTTCTTGCCCCATATATTTCCCTGAACGGTCAGCGTAAGAGATCTCGCAAGGCTCATTTCCTTCAAAGAATAAGAATTGACAAATACCCTCATTCGCATAAATCTTTGCGGGCAACGGGGTTGTATTAGAAACTTCAAGTGTTACATGACCTTCCCAGCCAGGCTCTAGGGGAGTTACATTAACAATAAGACCGCAACGTGCGTAAGTGCTTTTTCCTAAACAGACAACTAGTACATCTTTTGGGATTTTAAAATATTCAACTGTGCGTCCTAATACAAAGCTATTAGGAGGAATAATACAAACATCATCATTGCGTCTAACAAAACTTTTATCGTCAAAGTTTTTTGGGTCAACAAGAGCGTTGTCGACATTTGTAAAAATCATAAATTCTGGTGCGATACGAGCGTCATAGCCATAAGAAGATAAACCGAAAGAAATATTGCCTTCGCGCTTTTGTTTCTCAAAAAAAGGAGAGATCATGTTTTCATTTTGTGCTTTTTCACGGATCCAGCGATCAGACATTATTGCCATTTGAGTTATTTTCCTTCTTTATTGGTTTCTTCGTTCTTTTCACTTTGCTTATCATGTGTTTTACGGGCACGCATTTGTTGTTTACGCTTTGCTAGGTTCGCGCGCATCGCCTCTGCGAGTTTCGCCTGTTTTTCATCATTTTTAAGCATGCGTTTAACCTCTATGATTTGATCATAAAAATCAAGTATAAAAGGCAAGATTTATGAAGGAATAGAAAAGAAAAACTTGCTTTTATTTAGAAGTGTTTGTAATTTGCTATTACTTTGGCGTGCTGCTGTGGCTCAGTGGTAGAGCATTCCCTTGGTAAGGGAAAGGTCGAGAGTTCGATTCTCTTCAGCAGCACCACTTATTTATTCTGGCAGTTTTTACCATTTTTACAGCGACGTGCATGCTTAATGCGCGTTGCGTATCTTTCTTGTTCTTCTGTAAGGGGGTGTCCTTCACGTGCTTTTGGAAGGAGTAAGTCATCAACAGATAGACTAGCCGTTCGCGCATGTGAATTCACAATTACATTACGCGCAATACGTGAAAAGACAGTTTGAACATCGTCATCTGATAAATAGTGAGGCAATTCATGCCCGCTATCAAAAGGGTACCATTTTGGATATAGTTTTTTGATAGGGCGTTCTTTTTCTTGACCATCTTTATCAATGAATTTTTGCTTAAATTTACGATTGGCTTTTCCTGTAGCAATCACCGCATTCTCACCTAATTGAGAAATTCTTAAGGCGCATTTTTGAAAGTATTTTCTAAGAACAGTCACAAAAGCCTGCATGGGCTCAAAGAAGGTGTTTTTGTTTGTCGCTGGACGGTCATTGTTTGCAACCAAATAAATAGTGGTAAAGCGATTTTTCTCGCGGCTTGGGACAGACATTGTCCCCATGCTTAAAAAGACCACTTCTTTCAAAAGATCTTGTGTGTCTTGTTTTGAATAGCCTGATTTGATCAGTGCCTTTTTAGAGGCGTTATAAATCTCTTGAACAACGACAGTACCAATACTGTAACCACCAAAAGTTAAGAGCCTTAATTTTTCGGCAGCTTCTTCTTTTGGTAAAGGCGCACCTTCAGGGGTTGTTACTATAGGTAAAATGACATCTTTTACGAATTGATGTGCCGTCGAGGATGCAAATCCCATTTTAGGAGAGAAGTTATAAGCACAGGCATTAAAAAACGTTGTAAAGTTCTTGTATGACCCTGTGTAAACTTGGTAATCACCACCTTTTAGGTTGTGTTCTGTATTTGATAAAATTTCATCTAATATCTTTAACCGAGAAGATGTGCTCTTCACTTCGGTGTGCAGAGATAAGAAACCAGAGAAAAAAATGAGTGTGGGTTTGTTAACAACTACATTTTCAAATGGTTGGTCGCTCATTCCAATTTCGTTATCAGCCTGAGCCCATAGTTTAAATAAATCTTTAGCCATAATTTGAAGCTAGCGTGAAAAAAAACAGCTGTCAATATGAAAAAACAGTAAGCCTATTTTTTGTATATTTTTTCGAATAAAGCTTGAGATTTTTAGTAAAAAGGATAGTGTAGGCATATGACAAGACCTATAGAAACGCAAAAAGAAACAAAACAGGCTTACAGGCATCCTGAAAAAAGGAATCGCCCTGATAACCCTCAGCCTAAAAAACCGGATTGGATTCGTGTAAAAGCGCCGCAGTCAGAAGGATATAAAGAAACAAAAGCTTTGGTTGATAAGTTAAATCTAGTAACGGTATGTCAAGAAGCTGGGTGCCCTAATATTGGAGAATGCTGGACAAAGAGCCACGCAACATTCATGATTATGGGAGAGATTTGTACGAGAGCTTGCTCTTTTTGTAATATTACGACAGGTAAGCCTAATAAATTAGATAAGTTTGAGCCGGCGCGTGTTGGGATTGCTACTCAAAAAATGGGGTTAAAACATGTTGTTATAACATCTGTTGATCGTGATGATTTAAAAGATGGTGGCGCCGATCATTTCGTGCAAACAATTGAACGTATAAAAACACTGTCACCAGATACAACAGTTGAAATTTTGACACCAGATTTTAAAAACATGCCACATGAAACGACAGTTGATACGATTTGTAGTGCGGAAAAGCGTCCTGATGTTTTTAATCACAACCTAGAAACAGTGCCTAGTCTGTATCCGACTATTCGACCAGGCGCCCGTTACTTTACATCTTTAAGGTTACTTCAACGTGTTAAAGAGGTTGATCCAACTATTTTTACTAAATCAGGTATTATGGTGGGATTAGGTGAAACAAGAGATGAGGTTATTCAAGTTATGGATGACTTAAGAGCTGCTAATGTTGATTTTTTAACAATCGGGCAGTATTTACAACCAACGCCTAAGCATGCGGCCGTTAAAAACTTTGTTACGCCTGAAGAATTTGAAGCTTATGAGAAACTTGCAAAAGGAAAAGGGTTTTTAGTTGTGTCTTCATCACCATTAACGCGTTCTTCCTATCATGCGGATGATGATTTTGAAAAATTAAAACAGGCTCGTCTAGAGCAATTAAATAAAAAATAAAACTTTTATAAATGCCTACTCATCAAGAAAAGAAAATTCTGCCTTATACAAAAGAGCAATTATTTGACTTAATTGTTGATATCGATGCATATCCTAAGTTTTTGCCTTGGTGTGTTGGTGCTAGAATTACTAAAAAGGAAGAACAAGTGATTTGGGCTGATTTGATGATTGGCTATAAAATGCTACGTGAGAAGTTCTCATCAAAAGTGGTTTTAGAATATCCTGATATGATTACCGTAGAATACCAAACAGGGCCTATGAAATATCTTAGAAACTATTGGCGGTTACGTGAGATGCCTGGTGGTCATACAGAGATTGATTTCTTTGTGGATTTTGAATTTAAGTCAAAGCTTTTTCATAGCTTGTCTGTTTTATTCTTAAATGAAATCATCAAGCATATGGTGAGTGCATTTGAGGAAAGGGCAGAAGAACTTTATACGTAGTTTTGTATGGAGTATACAATGGCTCCGTATGTTGCGAGGGCATAAATTGCAGCCATAATATCATCGACCATAACGGCGACACCGCTCGAAAAGAAAATCTCCATATTCTTTATTGGATACGGTTTTATTATATCAAAAAATCTAAATAAAAGAAAAAAGATCACAGTCATAGCGTTGTGAGAAAAGACGTCATGGCTTTGATAGTAATCCAATATAATATAACCAGCCATAATGGCGACAACTTCATCTATAACAAGAGAGCCGGGGTCTTTGATCTGTGTAACTTCTTCATATTGAGCGCAGATTGGAACGGCTATAAAAAACAAGGCGCCGGTTAGGATGATCATTTCCCGTGTTCCAAGACCGAAATAGTGTGTGGCGACATAAAAAGTTAGAGCCCCAGCTATTGTGCCCCATGTTCCAGGTGCAGGTTTTAAATACCCTGTGAAAAACCAACTACCGATTAATTTGATCAAAAATACTTTCATGAAACCATGATACTAAAATTTTGTTAGCGAGCAATTAATTTTTCAGTTTGCATTCATTTTTAAAAAAAGTACCCTGTGCAGTATGAATTCTATTATTGATCATATGCGTGACAAGAAATATATGAATGTTTTCTCTGTCGTAATTGTTGTGGTGGCTGTATTTTGCGGGTTAATGACCTATGGTGCCTTAACAGAATCATGGCCCTTTTCACAAAAAGACCCAGACACGATCTATTTCCTTTTAAATATTGATATTGTCTTGTTTTTAATTTTAGCAGGTATGATCTTTAAACGGTTTTTATTTTTATGGAAGCGTCGAAAAACACATAAAGCAAGCGCAAAACTACAACTTAAATTAGTTACATTTTTTTCTGTTTTAGCTGTTTTACCAGCGGTTTTGATGGCTGTTTTTTCGCTGACATTTTTTTACTTTTCAATTCAGTCGTGGTTTTCTGAGCGTGTCAGTACAGCGGTTAATGATTCATTGACTGTGGCTGAAGCCTATCTCGAAGAACATCAGAAAGTTATTAAAGCTGATATTTTGGCGATGGCGAGTGATTTAAACCGTGATGCTTTAAGTCTTATTGGTAATCAAGAACTATTAGAACGCGTTATTGAAAAACAATCTTTTTTAAGGAATTTCTCAGAGGTTATGATTTTTGAGGCGGATGGTCGTGTTATTGCGAAAACAGGTTTTACCTTTTCCTTGCAGTTCGATAGTATTCCAATTCAGGATTTGGTAAGTGCTAAAAATGGGCAAGTTGTCCTAATGACAGGGGGTGATGAAGACAGAATTCGCGCATTAGTCCATTTAGATAATTACAAGAACACGTATCTATTTGTTGGTCGTTTGGTTGACTCAAATGTTTTAGAGCATATTGATACGGCAAAAATAGCGGTAAATGAATATAAGGCCTTGGAAATTAAAAAGAGTGATTTTAGGTTGTCTATAACACTAATATTTTCATTAGTTTCCGTTATTATTTTGCTTGCTTCTATGCTTTTTGGTTTATTGTTTGCTCGTAAAATAGCAGAGCCAATATCCGCGCTTATACAGGCAACAGACAGGATAAGAGCTGGAGATTTTGATGTTTTTATAAAAGAGAAAGACACAAGAAAATCAGACGATATGAATTTGCTTATAACGGCCTTTAATAAAATGACAAAACAAATCAAGAATCATCAAGAAGATCTTCTAATGGTAAATAGAGAATTGGATAATAGGCGTCACTTTATAGAAGCTGTTTTCTCAAGTGTCACAACGTCAATTATTGGTTTAGATAATAATCGCATAGTTACAATTGCGAATGCCAGTTCTTGTGCTTTTTTTGAAAAGGAAAAAGAAGATTTAATTGGTGAAAATTTAATGTCATTAAATACGGCTATTGATGATGTATTATCAAGGGCTATTAATTCAAAGAGTGTTTTGTATCAAGAGAATATAATATTAGAGATCGGCGAAAGTAAAAAAACAAGAAATGTATTTGTACGAATTGCCTTTGAGGATAAAGTGCCCCAGCAATTATGTGTGATCACACTAGATGATATTACAGAACTTGCTGCAGCCCAGAAACAGGCAGCATGGTCGGGTGTCGCAAGACGTATTGCTCATGAAATTAAAAACCCTCTCACGCCTATTCAGTTATCCGCAGAACGTTTAAAACGTAAGTATTCGTCACAAATATCACAAGACATTGAAACATTTAATAGTTGTACAGATACAATTGTACGCCAAGTTGAAATTATTGGACGAATGGTAAATGAATTTGCTGAATTCGCGCGTATGCCTGCGGCTATATTAAAAGAAACTTCCTTATATGATATTGTTCATGATTGTTATATCTTGCAAAAACAAGCATATAAAGGAATTACAATTGATTTTAAAAATCAAGAAAGTCACAAGAAAGATCCTTTGCTAGTCTCTGCGGATTCTGGTTTGTTACGTCAAGCGTTAAACAATGTTATTAAAAACGCAGCTGAGTCTCTCATTGAAACCGATACTTCGAACAAAAAGATACAAATTTCGATTAATAAAATAAAAGATCAAATAAATATTTGTATTGAAGATTCTGGGAATGGTTTTAATTCAGATGTGCTTCAATCCGCGACAGAACCTTACGTTACAACTAAAGAAAAAGGGACAGGGTTAGGGTTGGCGATCGTAAAAAAGATCATGGAAGAACATAAAGGGGCATTTACATTTAGTAATAGAATCAATAATAATTGTGTCATTGGTGCAACAGTTGTGTTAACTTTGCCACACAATCGGAAGTGATGTGTTTAACCTGAAGTAATAGATTTTTTATGAAACCAGATATTTTAATCGTTGATGATGAAGCAGATATTCGTATGCATATGCGAGGTCTTTTACAAGATGAAGGCTATCAGACAAGAGAAGCGCATCATGCGGAGTCTACTTTTGCAGCGATCTCTCAAAAAAAACCTGATTTAATCTTATTAGATATATGGCTAGAAGGAAGTACGATGGATGGTTTGCAAGTTCTTGAAAAACTTGTGCAAATGGATCCTGCGATACCGGTTATTATGATTAGTGGGCACGGCAATATTGAAATGGCCGTTGATGCTATTAAAAAGGGTGCTTATGATTTTATTGAGAAACCTTTTAAAACAGAGCATCTTTTACATTTGTGTAAGCGCGCGTTAGAAGCTAATCAATTAAAGCAAGAAAATAAAATCTTGAAAAAGATCAGCCTAGGGCCAAATGCTTTAAATGGAAATTCGTCCGCTGTTAATGTTTTAAAGCAAACAATAGATCGTGTTGCCCCCACAAAAAGTCGTGTGATGATTTTGGGCGAAGCAGGGACAGGAAAAAACATAGTCGCAAGAATTATTCATGAAAAATCGCTTCAATCTAAAGGTTCTTTGGTTACCTTTAATTGCGCGCTTATCGATGAAGATATATTTGATCAAGAATTTTTTGGCGCAGAAGATGATTTTGGAAATGTAATAAAAATTGGTGCTTTGGAGCGCGCTGAGCAGGGGACTTTATTCTTGGATGAGGTTAGTCACTTATCAGCAGCATCACAACTTAAACTGTTAAAAATACTTCAGTTAAATTCTTATCAGCGCGTGAATGGTAAAGAAGACATGCCAGTTAATGTGAGGATAATATCTTCGAGTCATAAGAAAATTGAAGAAGACATGGAGCAAGGATTGTTTAAGCAAGACCTTTATTATCGTTTAAATGTCGTCCCCATTAATGTTCCTGCTCTTCGAGAGCGTTTCGATGATTTGAAGGAACTTTCTCATATTTTTATGGAGAGCTTATCAAGGCAATATGGTCGACCTGCTTTAACGATTTCTGATGAGGTCATGCAAATAATGCAAGCGCACAATTGGCCGGGAAATGTTCGCCAGTTACGTAATATTATTGAATGGTTTTTGATTATGACCGATAATAATTCAGGCGTTGTTACATGTGACATGCTTCCCCCAGATTTTCAAGCTTCTAATAAGGGAGCGGGGGCTGTATCTCTTGTTGATATAGAAATGATTGCTTTACCTTTAAGGGAGGCGAGAGAAGCTTTTGAAAAAGAGTATCTATCATCTCAAGTGAAGCGCTTTGGAGGAAATATATCAAAAACGGCAAGCTTTGTCGGGATGGAACGCTCGGCTTTACATCGTAAGTTAAAAAATTTAGGTCTTACAGGTGTTGAAAAACAAGAAGAGGTAGATGATACACAGGAAACAAAAATAAGAAGAAGTGGATCCTAGATTGACTTCGTGCCCGAATGGGTTCAGACTAATGTAAGTGGTAACCAAATCTAAACCTAATTATAATAATACTTAAATCATGAAAATACTCGTTTGTGGCGCAGGACAAGTCGGTGGAAATATAGCAATACATCTTTCCAATGAAGGAAATGATGTCACGGTGATTGATAATAATCCAATCGTTATTGATGAAATTAACCAAAACCAAGATATTAGGGGAATTGTTGGTCATGCCTCTCACCCTGATTCATTGAAAATTGCTGGTGCGGAAAAATCAGACCTTATTATAGCAGCCACTGAGAGTGATGAGATTAACATGGTGACGTGTCAAATGGCTCATACCTTGTTTAAAATCCCTAAGAAGATTGCGCGTATTCGCTCTCAGGTATATCGTGATCCCGCATGGGCTAAATTGTTTGGGCGTGAGCATATGCCTATTGATGTAATTATTTCTCCTGAAGTAGAGGTTGCAAAAGCGATAACAGAACAATTAGGTGTTCCAGGGGCGTTTAATGTTATTAGCCTTGAAGATGATCAAATACGTGTTGTGGGGCTTTCTTGCGATGAATCTTGTCCTTTATTGAACACGCCTTTAAAGCATTTCTCAAAACTTTTTCCTTCCTTAGATTTTAAAATTGTTTGCATTATTCGAAATCAAACAATGTTTGTACCAGAAGGAACAGATCAAATTTTTGCGGGAGATAAAATCTATTTCATTTCTCACCATGAGCAAACGTCGCGCATTATGGGGATCTTTGGCAATGATGTTACAGATACACGTAATATCGTTTTGATCGGTGGTGGAAATATTGGGGAATGTCTGGCTGAATATCTAACAGATAGTGGAGCACGTACGCAGCTGAAAGTTGTTGAAATGTCGAAAGCGCGTGCGTTCTATTTATCTAACAAGCTATCTTCTTCGCTTGTTTTGAAAGGAAATGCGTTAGATGCTGAAATTTTAAAAGAAGCGAATGTTAGCAAATCAGATATTGTGATTGCTATTACAAATGATGACAAAACAAATATATTATCGGCGCTTTTAGCAAAAGAACACGGGGCGAAAAGAGCAATTTCTTTGGTAAACAAATCTACCTATGGTGGGATTATTGAGAATCTGGGGCTGGATGCTATTGTAAATCCACGTGCTGTTACTGTTTCTACAATTTTGCAATATATTAGAAGAGGGCGTATTAAAGCTGTAAGGCATTTATACGAAGGAGATGCTGAAATATTAGAGATTGAAGCAACGGATCATTCAAGAATTATTAACATTCCTTTGGAGGATGTTGATCTACCGAAAAACGTAGTTATTGCAGCGTTAATTAGAAAAGATACTCTTATTATTCCAAGCGGTCGAGATGAAGTCAAATCAGGCGATCGCGCGATTGTTATTGACCTTGAAAAGAATGCAAAAGGAATTGAAGATCTTTTTGTTTCTACGCATGATCATTTGTAAAAGATGATAGAATGACTATTTCTTCACCAAAAAAACCGTCTGTTATCTTGTTTGATTGGGATAAAACCTTGGCCGATAACTGGGGCTTAATTATTGAGGCCGTCAATCATACGTTTTCATACTTTGGTATGCCTACATGGTCAAGTGAAGAAGCCGAAGAAAAGATATCGCTTTCTGCGCGTGAGTTATTTCCTACTTTATTTTTTGATAATACAGAAAAAGCATTAGAAGTTTTTTACGATTTTTTTGAAACAAACCATCTTGAGTATGTGAAGCCGACTGTTGGTTCTCAAGAGTTATTGGATTTCTGCTTCGTAAATAACTTTGTAATGGGAGTTGTCAGTAATAAAAAAAGCAACCTCTTGAAAAAAGAAATTACAAAACTAGGTTATGAGCGTTACTTTGATGTAATTGTTGGTGCAGGGGATGCGACAGAAGATAAGCCTAGCGCCGAGCCAATAAAGCTTGCTTTGCGAAAGATCTCTAAGAGGCAAGATATCACATTTAACTGTGATGATATTCTTTATATAGGGGATAGTAAAACAGATCAGGAAACAGCAAAGAATTTTGGATGTGTTTGTTATATTGTTGGTGAAGATAATAAAGAGGGTAAAGCACTATACGAAGAAACAGTGTGTTTCAGATCATTATCTAAAATAATTACGCATATGAAAAAAAATATGTTATAATATTTCACATTAAGGGTTGACATTTCCGTGTTAAGGATTAAAAAAGGCTTTGCATTTTGCAATTTTAAAGATGGGGTTATAAAAGATGGCGGATAAATCGCAAAACGTTCAAGATGTATTTTTGAATGCTATACGTAAGGAAAAAATGCCAGTTACAGTATTTCTTGTAAATGGGGTTAAATTACAAGGCGTAATTACTTGGTTTGATAATTTTTCTATGCTTCTTAGAAGAGAAACACATGCTCAATTAATTTATAAGCATGCTATTTCTACAATTATGCCTTCTGGACCATTGAAATTATTTGATCCTGAAGCAGAAGAATAATTTTTTTCACAAATATTTTTTAATCAAAGGCTTTTTCATTTGTTTAAAGCCTTTGTTTCTATTACGGTGTCTTTTCTATGGCAGATAAAAAAGAGACATTGATGGATACAAAAAAAGCACCTACTAAGGTGGCTGTGATCCATGTCTATTTAAAAAATAATCTAGAAGATAAGAAGAATGCAGCTTTTAAATTAGAAGAAGCCGTTTCATTGACACAAGCAATTAATCTTGAGCCCAGTTATCAGTCATCACATGGTTTAAGTCGATATTTACCAGCAACATTATTAACAAAAGGTATCGTAGAAGAGGCTAAAGAACTCTTCGAAGAGCTTGAGATATCCTTGTTGATTATTAATCATCCTTTATCACCAATTCAGCAGAGAAACTTAGAGCGTGCCTTAAAAGTAAAAGTTATTGATCGCACGGGCTTGATCTTAGAAATATTTGGCGAGCGCGCACAAACAAAAGAGGGGCGTTTGCAAGTGGAGTTGGCTGCGTTGACTTTTCAGCGTTCGCGCTTAGTGCGTTCTTGGACCCACTTAGAAAGACAAAGAGGAGGGCTCGGTTTTGTCGGGGGACCTGGTGAAACACAAATTGAAATTGATAGACGATTGATTGATGAGCGTGTCGCACGTATTAAAAACGAACTCAGTAAAGTTGTAAAAACGCGTAATGAGAATAGAAAAAAAAGAAAGTCTATTCCTTATCCTATTGTTGCACTGGTAGGATATACCAATGCGGGGAAATCAACATTATTTAATACATTAACTGATGCAAATGTTTTTGCTGAAGATTTGTTGTTTGCAACACTAGACCCGACAATGAGAAAGCATAAACTTCCTTCTGGGCGTGAAATAATATTTTCTGATACTGTTGGCTTTATTTCAGATCTTCCAACGCAGCTTATTGCAGCTTTCAGAGCTACTCTAGAAGAGGTTTTAGAGGCAGATATTATCTTACATGTTAGGGATATTTCAAGTGACCATAGTGACACTCAAAAACAAGATGTTTTGAAAATATTGAAAGAGTTAGGATTGTCCGAGGATGTTCTTAATGAGAAAGTCGTTGAGGTGTTAAATAAATGTGATTTGTTAAGTGACGAGGAGTATGTAGACGCACTAAGATATGCACGCTTTAAACAAGAAGGCGCCCATGATGAAGACGGCCACTCACCTGAAAAAATCTTGATTTCAGCAAGAACGGGAAAAAATATCGATTATTTAGTCCATTCTATTGAGGACCGCATTCATGAGTTTTTACAGCAAAAAACATATGAGGTGTCCGTTATTGATGGGAAAGTAATTGCGTGGATTGACGCGCATATGGATGTCATTTCTAAAACTATGCAAGAGAATAACATTTTGAAAATAGATGCCTTTACTGATATAACTACAGACAGTCGTTTAAAAAAACAGTTTCAAGTGAAAGACGTTTCATGACAGATATCAACCAGCAATTTTCTGAAAAAGTTTTGAAGTTAATAAAAGAAACGGTTGAGACAATTATATTACCCGCACATTATGACTTAGACCCTGAAACGATCATGACAAAAGATGACCACTCTATCGTCACACTCACAGATCAGCATGCTGAGAAGATCTTAACAAAGGGCTTAAAGGAGATTTTTGCGGCAAATGTTTTGGGTGAAGAGGGGTATGATGCAGATCCAGAAATTGCTGATTATTTAGAGCAAAACGAATATTGCTGGATTATTGATCCTATTGATGGAACAAAGAACTTCGCACATGGTCGTCCTGAATTTGGTGTTATCGTTGCGTTGGTAAAGAACAAAGAAGTTTTAGCAGGATGGATATATCACTGCACAGAAAAACGTGCTGTTTACGCGATTAAGGGGCTAGGAGTTTATGACGAGTTACATCAGGTAGTGTCTCGCCCAACGTTAAAAGATCAATTTACAGGATATCATAATCCATTCTATTTTGTTTCATCTTCGGTAGAAACTGAAATTAATGCTATTGGGGCTGCACGTACAAAAGATATTCCTGCACCTCGTGCATCATCAATTGAGTATTTGAATCTTGTTGCGGGTGTTTCAGATTTTATGATTAACAATCATTGTAAGCCTTGGGATCATGCAGCGGGGCAATTAATCGTAGCTGAATTAGGTTTAGGAGGGTGCGGCGAATTTTTATCTGGAGAGCCATATGCTATTAATAAGTCAGCATGGGTTAGTGCGGAAAGAAACCGTGTTTTAATGACTGGCGCAACGAAGTCAGTGCGTGATCGTTTAAAAGCGTATTTTAAATAACGTTATATATTACTTTTCTTTTAATTTGGCTTTTTTCCAATAAGTTTCCATTTTATCAAGGGGAAGAGATGAAAAAGTAACTTGATCTTCTTTTGATAGATTTTCCATTAATCGAAACCGACGTTCGAACTTTTTGTTAGCCTCAATAAGAGCATTTTCTGCGTCAACGCCAATCATCGCACCATAACAAACTAGACTGAATAGAAGATCCCCAAACTCATCTTTAATTCTATCTTTATTGTCTGTGTTCGTTGCATTAACTTCCTCATTTAATTCTTCTATTTCTTCTTTCACTTTGTTTAAAGCGCCATCTTTATTATCCCAAACAAACCCAACTTGTGCGGCACGTTTATATATTTTTTTTGTACGCATTAAAGCAGGGAAGGCTGAGGGAATATCGTCCATTGCGCTTTGTCTTTTGTTATTTTTTTCTGCTTTTTTAATGTCTTCCCAGTTCTTTAAAACAGTTTGTGAGTCATTGGCTATTTCATCGGAGAAAATATGAGGATGACGGCGAACCATTTTTTCAGAGATAATGTGTGCAACATCATCAAAATCGAATTTGTTTTCTTCTTTTGTGAGCTGGCTTTGGAATATAATTTGTAATAAAAGATCGCCTAACTCTTCTTTGAGTTCATCCATATCGTTATTGTCTATCGCTTCGCAAACTTCATAGGCCTCCTCAATCGTAAAACGTCTTAAGCTATTAAGGTCTTGCTCTAAATCCCATGGGCATCCTTCTTCGGGATCGCGAAGTATCTCCATAATCTGAATAAGGTCATGAATTGTATAACGCTCTTTTTCTATAAAACGCATCTGTGACATTGAAATATACCTTTCTTGTTCTATACTGTTTTTATGAATTAAATTACTAGAAAGGTCAATTGTTCTGTGTCTGATGATTTGATTGAGCTCCGTAAAGCTCGAGGAGATAAAGCACTTGCTCAAATAGAAGTTGATGTTGTTTCTATCAAAGAGGATGGAAAAGATAGTTATAAATTGATATTTGAAATTCCAGAAAGTTCCTATCAAGATGAGTTATCTTGTTTTATGGATCTTTCTCGTTTTGATGATCTTGAATGTGCTCTACCAAAGCGAGAAGGGGTCTACTTCCCTATAGGGTCAGGAATAGGGATACCCCCATTTTCTGGTCAAAAAAGCCGTGTAGCACATGAAATTATACCTTTTTTGAAGCAGGTTGATAATAAAGAACTTAATGATATTCATTGGCTAACCCCTTATAGAGGGTATCCGGGTGTTGATTTAGCAACGCCTAGTGTATCTTTTCTCGAACGCTTATTAAATAAAGCCGGTTCTCAGCATGTTTATTACAAGCGTTTAAAGGAGATTCTATCAAACCATGAAGATCTTGAATACTTACAATCAAGTTACGATATGTATGATGTGTTAGCTTTATTTAAAGGTGTTCTAACAGCAAAGGACATTTGGGATACGCAAGAGAAGGGGCCGATGAATAGGACATATAGTATTATTCCTGAGCCTATCACTTCTAAAGAAAGGGGTGCTATTTGTTTTAGTGTATCGGTAAAAAAACAAATAAGTGAAGTTGTGCATAATTTATTTGGGGAAAATAGTAAATCCAAACACTATGGAATAAATTCTAGTCAATTAACATCTCTAGAAGTCGGTGACAGTGTTGTTATTAATAAAAAAGTAAAGCCTTCGAAAGCTTTTACGCCCAAAACACAGCACCAAAAAGACATTCATAAGCCGATCGTTTTTATATCTCAGGGGAATGCGCTTGAGCGTTGTGTTACGTTACTATATGAACGTGATAAGAACGTATCTCAAACGCCGTTTATTTTATTTGCTGGCTTTAAAACAGAGAAGCATATAACGGGAAAGCTTTTTTTGAGTGAGTGCCTCGATAGCAATTTGATAACCGAAGCTCATTTCGCATTATCGCGTGAGGCGAATGTAGAAAAAGCATTTAATAGCAAAGCGCATTTTTACGGGCAGAAACGCATTGATGTACTGTTAGCTGATTTTGATTTCTCTAAGATTGGTAATGAAACGCTTTTTTATATCACAGGTAGTGAATCTTTTTGTGAACATATGAAAGATATTTTACTTGGCAATAAGTCATTTCATGCATCTGAAACATCCATAAAGTTAGCGACATCTCCTAATAGGCTGCGCGCTCCAGCTGTTGCTATCTAATAAGTCTTTTATATCGCTCTAGGGGGAAATCTATAATAAGGATATATTAGTTTGATAATATATATTATGGAAAATTATATATTTATAATAAAGAGGGGGTTCAGATATTCAAAGATCTAAAATATAGCGTTAAAACGTAATCATAGTCGTTTTATTCGTCTAATTCTGTGTCCCAGTAAAGAAAGTCATGCCAATCTTCGTGTAAAAAATTAGGCGGAAAAGCCCGCCCATTATGTTGTAATTGATGAAATGTAGGTTGTACTGGTTTGGTCATCGGGTGCATCCCACATTCGTGCGGTAATTTGTGACCTTTTGCAGTATTACATGGCCGACATGCTGTCACAATGTTTTCCCAGTTTGTTCCGCCACCTTTACAGCGTGGCACTAGATGATCAAAAGTTAAATCATGCGCAGAGAATTTATTTGTACAATATTGGCATGTGAAGTTGTCACGTAAAAACAAATTAAATCGTGTGAATGCTGGCCGTTCTTTCGGTGGCACATATTCTTTTAAAGCAACGACGCTTGGTAGATTAATGCATATGCTTGGCGAGCACACTTGATAATCCTCATATTCGGACACAACATGAACGCGATCTAAAAAACAAGCTTTAAGGGCATCTTGCCATGACATTAATGATAATGGGAAATAACTTAAAGGTCTAAAATCAGCGTTAAGAACGAGTGCCGGCGCTAAGCTTAGCGGCCTGGGATATGGGGTTGAAACGTCTTGGTCCATATAAAAACGCCCTTTCATTCCATAGTACACTTAGTCGTGCCTATAATATTAGTATGGAACAGATTCGAATAAAAAGCAATTTTTAAAATAAAATTACTCACAAAAATAATTAAATTGCAATATATGTTGGGAATCGCTATAGTTTATATCCCAACTGTTAATTTTATATTAACGCGCTTTCTTCGTTTTTATGGAATAATTAAAAATTTAACTAGGCATTCGGCCTTGAAAAGTCTATATTTTGATTCATGAAAATGACCTTTTTTATATTAATGGGTTTGGCTTTGGGCGCTGTTGTGGCAGCCCTTCTCATCGGCTTGTTTTTTATGGTTAAAGAAGGAAAAGAAAACGCAAAAAAAAGTAATAAATTAATGCAAGCCAGAGTTATTTTACAAGGCGTTGCTATTGCATTAATCGTTTTAGCAATATCAATTGGAGGAAATGAATAAGTTATGAAGATTTTGGTCCCTATTAAGCGTGTCGTAGATTATAACGTCAAAGTGCGTGTTAAATCAGACGAAACAGGCGTTGAAACAAGTAATGTTAAGATGTCTGTAAACCCTTTTGATGAAATTGCTGTCGAAGAAGCCATTAAATTAAAGGAAAACGGAAAAGCATCAGAAGTGATTGCTGTTACAATTGGTGTTTCTCAAGCACAAGAACAGTTAAGAACCGCGCTTGCTATGGGAGCTGATCGGGCTATTCACATTGTGACAGATGAGGTGACAGAGCCCCTATCTGTTGCAAAAGCTTTGCAAAAAATTATTGATAAAGAAAACCCAGATATTGTTATTATGGGGAAACAAGCGATTGATAATGATGCAAATCAAGTCGGACAAATGCTGGCCGCTCTTTTAGGGTGGTCTCAAGGGACATTTGCTTCTAAAGTTGATGTTCAAGGTGATAAACTTCATGTAACTAGAGAGATTGATGGTGGTTTAGAAACACTATCTTTATCTGTACCTGCAATTGTAACAACCGACTTACGCTTGAATGAGCCGCGCTATGCTTCTCTGCCAAATATTATGAAGGCTAAGAAGAAGCCGATTGAAACAGTCTCGGATTCAGATCTAGGTATTGATTTTTCACCACGTTTAAAAACCTTAAAAGTTTGTGAGCCAGCAAAAAGAGAGGCTGGTATTAAAGTGGCTAATGTTGATGAGCTAATTGATAAATTAAAAAATGAAGCAAAAGTGATTTAGTTGAGGTGAGTAAAATGAGTATTTTAGTAATAGCAGAGCACGATAATAAAGAATTAAAGACATCAACTTTATCAACATTAGCAGCGGCCAAAAAACTGGGGGATAATATTGATCTTCTTGTTGCTGGTAAGAATGTAGCTGACTTAGCACAAATGTGTACATCAATTGGCGTTGTGAAAAAAGTTTTATGTACTGACGATGATGCTTTTGAACATCAAATTGCTGAAACTTTGGCTGATACGGTTGTTGCTGTTTCTAATGATTATACCCATATTTTAGCTCCTGCTTCTACTTTTGGTAAAAACGTAATGCCTCGTATTTCTGCTCTCCTTGATGTCCAGCAAATTAGTGAGATCATAGAGATTGTTGATGTTGATACATTTGTGCGTCCTATTTATGCTGGGAATGCGATAGCAACGGTTCAATCATCTGATACTATAAAAGCAATAACAGTGCGCCCAACCGCATTTGATGCCGTTGAAACATCTGGTGGCAGTGCGTCTCTTGAAAATGTTGCTGCTAACACGGAGAAAGGCACACTTACGACTTTTGTCGGGCAAGAATTATCTGTTTCAGAGCGTCCTGAATTGACATCTGCGAATGTTGTGGTTTCTGGTGGCCGTGGTTTGGGGTCAGCAGAAAACTTTGCGATCATTGAAAAATTAGCTGATAAACTTGGTGCTGCTGTTGGTGCTTCGCGCGCTGCTGTTGATGCAGGGTATGTTCCGAATGATTATCAAGTTGGTCAAACAGGGAAAGTTGTCGCACCACAGCTATATGTGGCAATTGGAATTTCAGGTGCTATTCAGCATTTGGCAGGTATGAAAGATTCAAAAGTGATCGTTGCCATTAATAAAGATGAGGACGCCCCTATTTTTCAAGTCGCTGATTATGGATTAGTTGCTGACTTATTTGATGTGGTTCCTGAATTAGAAGGGAAATTATAATCATGTTAAAAAATATCAAGGCACGTTTTTTTGTTGTAACTTGCGTATTGATAACGTCGCTTGCTGTTGTGTCTTGTGGTATTAAGCCAAATGATTTAAAAGCACCAGAAGGATCAAGTGAGCAATATCCAAAAAGTTATCCCGCTCCAACTAAGTAGAATATTGTGATTAAAGTTGTTTTAAATGCAGTCGTTTTTTTGATTTCAAGTGTAATTTATTTTATTGCACGTGTATTTGTTGATTTCTGGATTGTTATTTCCGCCTCTTTTTTATATATGGCGGCACTTTTATATTTGAGAACTGATAATATTTTATTATTTTTTGTTTATGCCTTGGTATTGATTTATGGGCTCAGGAAAGGCGTTGCTGATTTTGAGTTTCCATCACGTCGAAAAATAGAACGCTCTCTTGAAAAAGAAAACAAAATACCTCATGGCAGTATAGAAATATTAGATGACCATATTGCATTGGGTCAAAAAGGTTACTGGCAACAAACAATTCATGCGATTAAGTCAAGAATACCTTTTTTATCACCATTGCGCTTTGCTCCTGAAACAGGAAATAAGGACCCTTATGCATTTAGATTTATTGCCGTCCTTCTTTTTGCTTATATGTTTTTTGTTACATACCCTAACAGTGTCAATATCATTAAAGATTCAGCGCTTCCTTCATTGTCAAAACTAGCCTTTATAATGGAGGAAGAGCCTTTGCATTACACTGGATGGATTACACCTCCTGAATATACAAAAGGTGCCCCTATTCTTTTATCAGCAGACACAATTCAACCTATAATTGCACCTGAAGGATCTCTCTTAGAGGTAACCCTATCCTCTGTTGATTCTGAGTTTTTGTATGTAGGTTTTAAGAACGGCGCACCTCTATCTCGGATAGAAAAAACGGATGATGGTAGTTTCATCGTAAATAAAGAAATGTCCGTAAATGATGCAGCTATAAGGGTTTTAGATGATAATAAAGATGAGCTTTTATCATGGGCCGCTTTTATAGAGGAAGACTATAAACCTTTAATCAGTTTTATTTCTGAGCCACGCGTTGATACAGGATCAAATGTTTATTTTAATTACGCAGTTGAGGATGATTATTATCCAAAGAGTGTGACACTTTCGATTACGCCCTTACAAAGTAATGCTCTATACCCTAACCCTGAAACATTTGATCTTGAGATGCCTATTGGTATTCAAACAAGAGAAGATATTAAAAACTATTGGGAAACAGAAACGCTTTTTGATTTTTCTAACCATAGCTTTTCAGGGATGCCCGTATCTTTGACTTTACGGGTAGAAGATCAGACAGGTAAAATGAGCCAAACATCAAAACACCATATGACATTACCTGAGCGTGCCTTTAAAAACAAAATAGCGAAACAAGTTGTTCAAATTAGATCTGATTTGATTCAAGACTATGAGGGGTATTCAAAAAAAGCGATGGATGAGTTAGAGCATATCCTTATCCGTCCATTTTTATACCGAAACGACACTTTGGTTTTTTTAAGTTTAAAAGCCGTTTTAACGCGTCTTTATTTGGATAGAGGTCGTAATTATGAGTTAAAATCAGTAAGTAATTTACTATGGTATATTGCTATTCATATTGAAGATGGCGCTTTAATTGAGGAAGAGCAAAGATTAAAAGAACTCAATCAAAGACTTGCAAAAGCATTGGGTAATCAAGACTTATCAGATGAAGATGTGTCTGACTTAATTGATGAGTTAGAACAAGCTCTAAATGATTACGCTAGAAAATCAATGCAAGCCTTACTTGAGGAGTTAAATAAGAATGCAAAACTAAATGAATTAGATAATTTGAATACTGCACTTATTAATCCTGATAAGGTTTCTGACTATTTAAATAAAATGAGAGATATGATTTCAAAAGGGCAAAAAAATGAAGCAATTAAAATGCTCCAAGACCTTCAAAATATGCTTGCGAGTATGAAAGCGCCGCAGCCTGATTTATCTCCTGAACAAAAGCAAGCGGTACAGCAATATAAACATCTTCAAAAATTAATTGTTGATCAAGAAAAATTGCTTCAAAAAACAAAATCTTTATCCTCTATTGAAGATAGTAAAGAGCGATATCGCGAAGCGCAAAAGACCGGCGCTAAGCAAGATAGGTTGAGAAATACACTAGAAGAAACAAAAAATAATTTAGAAACATTGATGCCTAAGAGCAGTTTTGGGCAATGTCAAAATGCTTCATCCTCTATGAGTAATGCAAGTAAAGATATACAAAAAGGTGCTTTTGGAACAGCTGAGATATCTCAGCAGGAAGCGCTTTCTGCGCTAAAGAAAGCATTGGAAAATGCCCAACAAGCTATGGAGCAGCAATTAGGATTGAAAATAAATGATGGATCATCAGGATCTTTAATGGGACAGTTATCGCCTCTTCCTGGTTTAATGGAGGGCTATCAGAAACAAAACTCAAATCTTGATCCCTTTGGTAAAGAGTCAAATAATACACAAGGGAAATCAAACGATTTATCATTGGATAACGAGAGCTATAGTAATAAAATAAAAAAGATCGTAAATGAATTAAGAAAAAGAGCCTCAGAAACAAATAGATCGAATGAAGAAATAGAATATTTAAAAAGACTTTTGGAGCGTTTTTAACTTATGCCACATGTACACATATCAGATCACGATCTTCATCGTAGAAAACTAAAGCAATCACGCTTAGAAAAAAGTGCTGCTTATGTTGCTATTTCATTAACTATCGTTATGTTGCTTTTAAAGGTCTATGGTTGGTTCTTAACAGATTCATTAAGTATTTTATCTTCTTTGACGGACTCATTAATGGATTTGCTCGTGTCAGGCGTTAATTTATTTGCAATTTACTATGCCTTAAAGCCCGCAGACTCAGATCATCGTTACGGTCATACAGCCATCGAAGATATTGCGGGGCTTTTACAAGCGGCTATGCTTGTTGGGACTTCTCTTTTAATTACGATCGAAGCGATTACGCGTTTTATTAATCCTGTATCAGCCCCCCCTGCAGCAGAGGAAGGCCTTAATATTATGTTGATCTGTTTAGGATTAACTGCACTAATTGTTATTTATCAACGTTTTGTCATTATGCGTTCAAACTCTGTCATTATTAAGGCCGATAATTTACATTATTTAAGTGATTTACTCACAAATTTCGCAGTTATTGTTTCTTTGTGCTTATGGCAGTATTTCTCGCTTGATTTCATTGATCCGCTCTTATCTATCGTCATTGTTGCTATTATCATGCAAGGCGCATTAGAAATTGGAAAACAATCATATAATAATCTTATGGATACCGAAATGAATGATGAGGAGCGTGAAAGAATAAAAGATACCATTAATGCTCAATCTGGTCATGTAGGGTTTCATGATCTGCGTACAAGGCGCTCAGGTAGAAAAGTATTTATTCAACTTCATTTAGAAGTCCCAGACACGCTATCCCTAAATAAGGCGCATGAAGTGGCGGATAATGTAGAACGAAAATTAGAAGCGTTATACGAAGAGTCCGACGTTATCGTCCATCAAGACCCTGTACCCGCTGCTTAACGTTATTGACATTGTAGAGTCCTACGCCCATCGCTATTAGTAACGTAATTACAGCTGCTCTCTCTTTCACGTACAGCTGCACGTTCGCTTGTTTCGATGTGACGACGCATCTCATCCAGATCTGTTTGATTGTTTCTTAATGTGTCTTGAACTAACCTTGTGTAATTTTCATTTTGTGAATATTGAATTAAAATAGCAAGTCCTGTCGCAGCAGCTTGAATATCAGGGGTGCCATCATGGTTTTTAGAATTAAACATAGCCCAAGCAGCAAGCACTTCAGATTGCCGTTCTTGTAAAAGAATTGTCGCCTCTCGTTTTTTCTCAATTTCTTCCATAGAATTCATATGACGTTGGTGTTCAGCAATAGATGCACAGCCAGTTGATAAACTCGCAATACCCACCAGTAACCCGGTGGCAAGAGCTTTATTAAATGTTCTTCTGTTTGCGTTCATAACTTATTCCTTTATTAATTTCTTTAAATCTTATGGAAATAATAACAGATTAAATATAAAAAATCCACCTTTATTTTTCAAAAGGTGGATTTCTTTATACAGAGTAGTTATTAATTAACGTCTTGGGCCAAAGCGATTAACACGCGTTGGAGTTGCCTCAGCTGATTGACCAGCGGCGGCATCAGCTTCTAGTGTACGTACAACATCATTCGCTTCAACAATCATCATAGCAATGCTAAATGCTGACAATGGGCGACCATTTGCATCAACACATACAGGCTTGCCTGTTGCATCAGCTGTCATTTGTAATTCAGACCATTTGTCATTAACAGCTGTCATCGCCTCTTTGAATAATGGGAATTTCTCAGCCAAAGCAACATAACCAGAAATTTTTTCTTGCAAGTCACTAGAGCTAATAAAATCTGAAATAATTGTATTTTCGTATGAGTTATTAGCGATACGGATTTCGCCATCTTCACACTCTTGTACATATGTAACACTGCCTGGGAAGCTTGCCGAAGCTTCCACAATGCTAATAGCAAAACCTGGTTTGATAACCACACAGCCGCTAACAGCACCACGTGTTGCGATTGCACTAGAAGCAGAAGCTTCGATGTTATTGCTGATGCTACCTGTTGTTACATCTCCATTTACACCAGTTGCTTGGTTCGTGTTTGTATTGGTGTTTGTGTTATCATTGTCATTTAAGTTTGTGTTGTTGTTCACGTTATCATTGTCATTAACTGAACTTCCATCACCAACAACTGTATGACCTGTATCATCACAGTTACCTGATGTACAATTTGCATTAGCAACGCCTGCTAAACCAATTGTTGTTGAGAAAGCAAATGCTGTTGCTAAAAGGTTTTTTGTAAAAGTATTCATTTTATGTCTCCTTGGTTAAAAAACTAACTCTGTTCGCTTCCTTTTAATAAATTTTCTGAAGCAATTTTGCATAATCTACACCCCTTTTGATCGAATGTCAATAAAAATTATGAAAAAAAGTTAAAATTTTTTGTTGCAATTCAATAATAAAATCGCTATTATTTTCCGTATTATTCATAAATACGTTATTTTGACGTTATATATATAAGGAGTACTACAGAAAATGGCAACACCAAATAAAGTACAAAAGAAAAAAACGATGAACGAAAACACAAAAACACGCCTTGCAGGGTATCTAAGTGGTAGCGTAACTGGCTTAGCGGCTTTTTCATTAATCCCCGGCTTTAATATGGCTGCTGGTGTAGCTGCTGTTGGATTTTTAACAAGCGTCGCTGCTATTGACATGTATAATAATGGCGTAGGTAAATTAAAAGGCGAGAAATCATTAAAACATTTTGGCTTTGGATCTGTAATGGGAACTATATTTGGAAGTCTTATTGCTGTTTTTGCTCAAAATGCAGGACATTACAAAGATTTATTGACACCTGTTACACCTTCTTCTGTATCACCTGTTGCTTCGGCTCATGCTGGCGCTCCTGCTCCTGTTGCTGATGATAATAAGGTTGTTGCTCCTGCTGTTGTTGATGCTTATAACCCATTAGACACTGTTGCTGATTTAATTGCTGCTGGCGCTTTTGTAACACAGAAACAAAGAGAAGTGCCTGTTCCCGCCCCTGTTGTCGTTGAGGCACCCGTTGTTGTAGAAGAAGAGTCATCTGATCAACCGTGTGGCCCAGAATGGAATGCGAATGTAATTTGTTTTTATCCAAGAAACGGGAGTGCAGAGCCTGTTGTTGAACAAGATGTCGTTGCTGCTGGTGAGCCCCCTCTTCCACAAGCTTTACCAACAGTTGTTAATTACACACATGATTTTACAAATGAGGCAACAGATCTTTTGAATGCTGGTCTTGCTGGTAATGCTCAAGCAATTAAGGATTTAGCGTTCTACTTATATAATGGTATTAACGTTTCTAAGGACAAAGCACTTGCTTATGACCTTTATACGATGGCGGCTGATATGGGTAATTTACAAGCTAAAGTTGACCTTACTTATATTGGGTATCATGGATTAGATGATGTTGTTGAATCTGATAAAGACCAAGCGATTGATACAATGGCTGGTTATGTGGATGCTTCTCCTCTTGCTGCAGAATTACATGCTGCGTGGACAGGAGTAAATCTACCTTCTGCTTATAGTGCGGCTGACGTTGTTGCCCCAACTGTATATCCCGTACAAGAAACTGTAGAATATGCCGTTGAGCCAAGAAATGATATTGGCTGTGGGTATGATTACGCTACAAATAAAAGCACAATTTGTTTTTATCCAAATGGGACAGCGCCAACAACGCAAGAAGTACCAACAACAGTAACACATACTTATAATATCGTTGCTGAATGTGATTATTTAGGTGTTGATAGTGCGACAAATAAGGTTAATTTTGGTAATTGTTCTTTTGAAGAAGCTAGCGCCCCTCAACACGCTTATGCTGGTGAAACACTAAAGGTTAATAACTTACCTGAAGAACAGTTCACACAAGAAGATCAGTATTTCGAGTTGAACGATAACAGTAATAGTGTACGTCTTGATGATTTCTTTAGAGCTACGGTTGCACCAAATGTTACTGCCCGTATTCGTGGTGCAAGACCTTAATAAAATAGACTATTCGTCAAAAGGTGTTTCTTTATAAATGCGTGGAGAAAAAGTAACGACTGCTTTTTTAACCGTATCAAGATCGTCTATAACAAATCCGTCTTTAACACGCGTGCTTTGGCCTGGTAAAAGTTTATAAAAAACGGGCTCATAATAAAGCGTTTTAACAGGATCTGTATTAATATCGGCTGTTTCATAAAGATTTATATTTAATGTCGGAACCCATGTTTCTTTATCAAATTTGTTTTTTAAAAAGGTATCAAAACTTATAACAGAACGATTATTTGGAAATTTCTTTTCTGTTATTTTTAAATCTTCTATAGCAATTTCTTCACCTAAAGCATGAACTGGCAGCCCTAGCGTTTCATATAAATAAGAAATTGGCTCCCATTGGTTTGTTAATTCTTGTCTAAAGATAATTGAAACTATAAATAAGGCAAGGCATGTGTATCCCACCAAATAAACACAATATAAAAGAGAAAAATCGCGATCTTCTTTTATAGTCGGTAGGTTTGCTCCCTCGGCTAATGGCTTGACAGATTCGGGGATTTCATCAAAGTCAGGAATAGTATTTTGTATAACCTTAGGGGCTTCCTCAGATTCTTCTAATTTTGGAGGGTCTTGAAACCAGATATGCTGACATTTTGCACATTTTACTTTCCGACCGTGCGGTAATAAAAGTGCATCTTTCACAATAAAGCGTGTTGAACAATTTGAGCATTCTAGATTCATAGTTACAATTTATAACTCAATTTATAAAAAGACAAATAAATAATTCTTCTTTATTTTCATAATCGAAAAGTGTATAGTCTAGCTGTGTATAAATATTTAGAAAAAATAACGGATTATTACGACTCTCTTTCAAGTAATAAGAGGGTGGCATTATATACAGCTATCCTTTTACCTGTATGTGCAGGTTTTGTTTATCTAATGGCCTCTTTACTGCCTAAAACAATAAATTTATGTGAAGATGGTAATCCTGGCAAATTGAGTCATACAGAAGTTTTTAATGGCGTTTCATTACCAACCTGTACGGTTCAAGCTGAATCTCTTGCTGCACATGAAGCTGATATCCCCTATTCACAAGTTTCAGATTATGAAGATGCTAGGCACATTGAAGAATTAAGACGCGAAAATAAAACAGGGAAAAATGTCAGTTATAGGTTTAATGAGACAGGAATGCTTATAATAAAGGGTGATTTACCTCCTGAAACAAGTATTTCTATTGAGCGTGGGCGTATTATTATTGAAGGTGATATGTTAGACGGCTCAAAGGCGAGTGCTATGCTCCCTTATAAGACAAAAACAGAATCTTATCCAAGTATGTGTACGAGAATGAGCGTTGACAATACACTAAAAACAGAACCCTGTATAAAGCATAGAACTGTTTTTAATGGTTTTATTTATGACGAAGATTTATCGCCAGCGGTTCATGTTCAAGGTACGACATACCCAGAAACACAGATTGAAACGAATGCAGGTATAGAAATTGATGGAAATGCCTGTTCAGCAAGATTATCTGTTCGTCATGATCGTCCTCTTATTGTGAAAGGAAGACGTATAAAAGACCCCGCAGAGCATTATTTATGTTCATAAATAAATTACAGCTCTTTTACATCGGAAATGCCAGAGATTGACTTTATGGTTCTTAAATCTACAGGGCTAAGTGAAAATCTCTTTTCAAACTTAATGAGCGCATCAACATCAAAGGAAGGTACGTTGTAATGAAGGGTCACATCTATATGCCCTTCATCATCTGTTTTTAATATTTGCTCAAGGCCATTTAAAGCAGAAATGTCGCTTAAATTAATTTCGACTTTCTGTGTTAAATTTTCTAAAGCTTTATCTAAAGATTCAACGGATTGTATTGCAAGACGCGGTGTATCTTCACCTTCTTGATACTGAACATCAAGAGCAACGATAACAGTGCTACCTGCGGATAACAAATCTCGTTTAGAAGCGAGAGTGTCAGAGAAAACAATAGGCTCGTAAACACCTGTTGTGTCAGACAATTGAATAAAAGCAAAACGATTTCCTTTGGCAGATATACGCTCTTGTTTTTTCAAAACAACACCTGCCAATTTTACACGTCCTTTTTTCTCAATTTCAGGATTTAAAAGATCAACGTAGGAAATCACCCCTTTCTTGCGTAATTTATCCTGTTCACTATCAAGAGGATGAGCAGACAGGTAAAAACCAACAGAATCAAATTCATGTTGAAGGCGCTCAAGTATATCCCACTCCAATCTATTAGAGAGCTTTGGTAAATGCTGTTCATTTACTGTATCTGATGCATCTCCAAATAAGCTATTTTGACCACTTGCTTTTTCTTGGGAGATACTAGAAGCATAACTGATAATTGTTTCGACAGATTCAATTAAGGCAGCGCGATTATCACTCAAACAATCTAAACCGCCAGCTTTAATAAGATTTTCTAATTGACGTTTATTCATGACTTTCATATCAAGTCGTCTTGCCATATCAAAAATATCTTTAAAAGGACCATTTTCATTGCGTTCAGCTACGAGAGAGTCCATAGCCGCCTCACCGACGCCTTTAACAGCAGAGAGAGCATATCGAATACCTTTAGAGCCATCATGGAGGTGCTCAACTGAGAAATCGCGCTCTGAGGCATTTATACAAGGAGGTAATAAAGGTATTTTTAAACGGTCTAATTCTTGAGAAAAAATATTTAATTTATCAGTGTTCCCTGAATCCAAAGTCATAGAGGCTGTAAAAAACTCAACTGGATAATTCGCCTTCATATAGGCTGTTTGATAGGCAATAAAAGCATAACAGGCCGCATGTGCCTTGTTAAAACCATAGCCAGCGAATTTCGCAATTTGGTCAAAGATATGTGATGAGAGTTCATTGGAAACATCATGATGTTTGGCCGCGCCATTAACAAAGAGTTCTCGCTGTTTGTCCATCTCCTCTTTGATTTTTTTACCCATAGCACGGCGTAATAAATCCGCACCACCAAGTGTATAACCAGCCAAAATCTGTGCCGCTTGCATCACTTGTTCTTGGTAAATCATAATGCCAAATGTTTCTTCTAAAATAGGTTGAAGAAGATCATGCATGTAATCACGTTCGTCGTCTGAGAATTTGTTTTTAATATATTGAGGAATGTTATCCATTGGTCCAGGGCGATAGAGAGCCACCAACGCGATAATTTCCTCTAGTTGCTCCAAGCGCATTTGACGACCGACATCGCGCATCCCTGCACTTTCAAGCTGAAACACACCTGTGTTATCTCCCTTAGCAAGCATTTCGAAAGTTGGTTTATCATCGGTAGGAAGAGCAAGTAAATCAATTTTACGATCATATTCGTCATCAACAATTTCAACAGATTTTTGCAAAACTGTAAGTGTTTTTAATCCTAAGAAATCAAATTTCACAAGCCCCGCTTGCTCAATATATTTCATGTTGAATTGTGTCACTGGCATAGGAGATCTAGGGTCGCGATAAACAGGAATAAGATCATGTAATGGTCTATCCCCTATCACGACACCAGCAGCATGCGTTGAAGCATGTCTATAAAGGCCTTCTAATTGAAGGGCAATATTAATTAACTTTGAAACCGTTGGATCACCATCTCTCTGCGCACGTAAATCAGGTTCTGTTTCTAAAGCCTCAGATAAAGACACGGGGTTGGCAGGATTAGCAGGAATTAATTTCGCAATTTTATCAACTTGCCCATAAGGCATTTGCAAAACACGCCCCACATCACGGACGACCGCTCTTGCTTGTAACTTACCAAAAGTAATAATTTGCGCCACATGATCAAACCCATATTTTTGCTGCACATATTTAATGACTTCGTCACGACGTGATTGACAGAAATCAATATCAAAGTCAGGCATAGAAACACGTTCTGGGTTTAAGAAACGCTCAAATAATAGATCAAGTTCAATAGGATCCAAGTCAGTAATTTTTAATGACCATGCAACAATAGAAGCAGCACCAGAACCACGACCAGGTCCGACTGGAATATTATGGTCTTTTGCCCATTGGATAAAGTCAGATACGATTAGAAAATAACCTGGGAATCCCATTTGTGTGATGATATTCAATTCAAAGTCTAATCGGTCATAATAGATTTTTTCTTGTGCTTCACGTTCCTCTTTAGAGCCGTCGAAATCTTGGAAAACATAATTTTCTAAACGCCATTTCAAGCCTTCTTTAGATTCATAGGCTAATTCTTCGGCTTCGTTTCTTCCTTCTCCACAATCAAATGGAGGTAAAATAGGGTCAATCGGTTTAACAAACCACGAACATCTCTTTGCGATCTGTACAGTATTGGCGATCGCCTCTGGTAAATCTTGAAACAGGGCAATCATTTCTTGAGGAGATTTAAAGTAATGCTCTTCAGTAGCTGTACGTCTATCAGACTCAACAACATAACGCCCTTCCGCGATACATAATAGAGCATCATGCGCTTCATGCATTTCTTTATTCATAAAGAAACAATCATTCGTTGCGACCAATGGAATATTAAGATCATAGGCAAAATTAATTAGATCTTCTTCTGTGTTTTGTTCTTCAATTAAGCCGTGACGTTGAATTTCTATATAAAATCGATCTTTAAAAACATCTTTAAATCGTTCAAATAAGGCCTTCGCTTTATCATGTTGTTTTTCTAATAATAGAGGAGAAAATAATCCATCTACTCCACCAGATAAACAAATAACAGACTGACTATTATTAAATAATTGATCCATGGTTATTTGAGGCTCATACTGGCTTTCCGTATTCATATACGCTAAAGACATGAGCATACATAAATTACGATAACCCTCTTCATTTTGAGCAATTAGAACCATTTTCTTAGGTGTTGAAACGGGCGCGTCCTCTGTTGAAATTAAGATTTGCGTTCCTATAATCGGTTGTACGCCTGAGCTACTGGCTTGAATAGCAAACTCCATGGCACCAAACATGTTATTGCTATCTGTAACAGCGACAGCTGGGATTTTGTTTTTATTACAATGTTTAATAAGATTTTTGACATGGATTGCCCCCTCCGCTAAAGAGTAAGCGGAATGCACTCGTAAATGGATAAATGTGTCAGTATGTGTCGTCATTATAATTCCGTTACAATACCATCTTCTAATGAGTAAGAGCGATCACATTTAGTAGCCAAACTCATATTATGCGTCACAATTAATGCAGCTGATTCAAAATCTTTAACGCGCCTTTTTAACAACTCAAAGAGAACATCTCCCGTTGCAGGATCTAAATTTCCTGTTGGTTCATCAGCTAACAACAAAGAAGGATCATTGCTTAGTGCACGGGCGATTGCGACACGCTGTTGCTCACCACCAGACAATTCCGCTGGACGATGTTCGAAACGCTTATCTAGCCCCATTGCGGATAAAAACCCCTGCGCTCTTTCAGATGCGACACTTTTTTTTGTCCCTTGAATAATTTGTGGAAGCATAACATTCTCTAAAGCAGAAAACTCAGGGAGCAAATGATGATACTGGTATACAAAACCTATTTTATCTCTCCGTAATTTTGTTTTCATGCGTTCAGAGCTATTTGATACGTTTTCACCATCAATAAATATATCACCGCTCTTTTGTTTTTCTAAAAGCCCTGTAATATGAAGTAATGTTGATTTACCAGCCCCAGAAGGACCAACTAAAGCAACTGTTTCTCCCTTATTAATATGAAGGTTGATATCTTTTAAAACAGAGAGTTCTTCGGCAGAACCTTGTTTGAAAGACTGTTGGATATTTTTAAGCTCTAACACACACTTACTCATAACGCAGCGCCTCCACAGGATCTAATTTAGAAGCACGCCATGCGGGATAAAAAGTTGCAACAAGAGATAAAAACAAGGCCATTAAAATAACCGTTATCACTTCTGACCAATTAATAATAGCTGGAAGTTTTGATAAGAAATATATTTCTGCAGCAAATAATTCTGTACCAGTTAACCCTTCTAAAAACTGTCTTATGCTTTCAATATTTAAAGCAAAGCTTATTCCGAGCACTGCCCCAGCTAATGTCCCTGATAGCCCAATAGAGGCACCATTTAAAATAAATATTTTCATGATTGATAGACGCGATGCACCGATTGTCCTTAAAATGGCTATTTCTTTTCCTTTATCTTTAACCAGCATAATAAGGCTTGAAATAATATTAAATGCAGCGACTAAAATAATAAGCGTTAAAATTAAAAACATTACGTTCCGTTCAACTTCTAAAGCATTAAAAAAACCACCATTTGTTCTGCGCCAATCATGGATAATAGCAGAGTTTCCAAGCTGTTTTTGTAGCGCGTGCTTTAAAAAGCCTATATGGTCAGAATTCTCAGCAATAACCTGAACAATGCTGACTTTATCTTTCAAGCCAAAGAAACGTTGTGATGTTAAAAGTGGCATGAAAATAAAGTTGCTGTCATATTCATACATACCGACATCAAAAACACCTATAATTTTCGCCTTTAATGTTTTTGGAATTGTTCCAAAGGGTGTTGATGATCCGGATGAGCTAAAGAGTGTTAGCTCATCCCCAATTCGGGCATTTAATCGATTAGCCATTGCATAGCCAATAATGATGCCACTATCTGAATATGTTTCAAAACTTCCAGCTATTAAGTTCTCAACAATTAATTTATTTGCTAGAATATCTTCTAGGCGCAGCCCTCTAACGACGGCACCTTTAGACACATTTTTAGTTTGCACTAAAACTTGCCCTTCAACATAAGGTGTTACTGAAACAATCCCATCAATATCTTTTATTTCATGTTTAACCCAATCAAAATTTGAAACAATCGCCTCTCCTTGAATAGAGATGTGACCATTCAAGCCGAGAATTCGTGATACTAATTCATGACGAAAACCATTCATGACAGACATCACGATAATGAGTGTCGCTACACCCAACATAATGCCCGTAAAGGAAAAACCAGCGATAACAGATATAAATCCATCTTTACGTTTTGAACGCAAATAACGGCCTGCAACAAATTTTTCAAAGACTGAAAAAAGCATGATAACTCTTTATGTAAGTTAATTATTCGATGCTTTCTTTATATAGAAGATCCTTAGTGATGACAAAGCTTTTTTAGGTAATTTGATAAGACTGAGCTCTCTTGAGAATTTAAATGATGGTCATTTAAATACACAGCGCCTTCTTTATAGTGAACAGTCGCAATTTTACTATTTTTTAGCTCTAATCCTTCTAAGAAATTCAAGTTTTGATAGGCTAAGGCATCTAGTTCTAAATCAAAACTAAGTTCTGGTGCATCTATTTTAGGTGCATTATTCAAAGGTGATGCAGGATCTAAGGGGGCGGAAGGTGTTTGAGGGCTGTTTATTTTATTTATCTCAGCGCATTTACCATCTAGTAAAAAATCATGTTTTTCAATTGTATGAAATGCATTTTTAACATGTGATCCATTTAGTAAATCGGATGTCAAACCACTCGAAGAAAACGCAAAAAAAGAAACCATGAATAATAATAAAAAACTAAATAAAAATCTCATAGCTAAGTACTCCTACTTTTATTAATCCATAAAAAATAATCCAAATTATTGAAGCAATAATTGTTGTGATGATCATTTTTTTCTTAATCGCTGGTTTTTCAGGGGCGCCTGCTGGTACACCAGCCACATCACCTTTATTTGGTTTAATTCCCCAAGAAAGCGTCATAAAGAAAAGTATCCACCAAAATATTATATAGACGACTATACCTCCAGCAATATTCATTTTTTAACCTTTCACCTTATGTAAGATAACGTTTGTAACTGGTTTTTTTCTATTTAACTCTCTAGAGAAAAAGCGCCTTGCCGCCCTTCTCATATCCTCTTTAATAAGAATTTCTTTTTTATGCGCTGTAAAGTTATTTGACAGAAAATGTTCTAAATTATTATATATTTCTGCTTCATTTTCAAAATCATCAATAATACCAATCGTAACAGCTTGTGGCTTTCCGATTAGCTCATTCTTTTCTCCAATAATAAGACTAATCGTACAGGTTCCCGCCACACTCAATTTTTTTCTATTAGATAAATATAGGCTGTTTTGATCCGTAATCATCCCATGGTCTATAATTTTTAAATTAACGGGTATATGGTCAATGCTTTTTGCTTGGTCATTTTCAAAGACAATAACATCGCCATTTTTAGGGATGAGCGTTTGTTTAACATTGCAAGATTGTGCAATTTTTGCATGTGCGTGTAACATTGGTACTTCACCATGCACAGGAATTACAATTGTTGGTTTTAAGCGTGTATATAAATCTCTTAACTCTTCTTGATTAGGGTGTCCTGACGCATGTGTTTCAGAGATATCTGAGCGATCAACCACCTCAATCCCCCTTTTCAAAAGTTGTTCTTTCATTTGAGTGATATTCGTTTCATTGCCAGGAATATCAAAAGATGAAAAAACAACGCAATCACCAGATTCAAGCTCTATATCACGATGATTTTGGTAGGCTATTTTATGCATAGCCGAATTTTCTTCTCCTTGTGTCCCTGTACAGATATAGACGACTTTATCGTTGGGTAAAAAAGAAGCCTTCTCAGCATTTAAAAATTTAGGACAGTCTTGCAAATACCCTGCATATAAGGCACATTCATACATACGCCACAATGACCGACCGACAAGAGCGACGTGACGACCATTGAGTTCTGCAGCTTTTGCAACAGAAAACCATCTCCCAACATTTGAAGAAAAGCATGTTACTACAATGCGTTTTTTTCTTTTTTTAAACAAAGAAATTAAACAATTTTGAACATCTTTTTCTGAGCGAGAATATCCTTTTCTAAGGGCGTTAGTAGAATCACCAATCGCCGCCAATATGTCTTGCTCAGCTAGAAAGTCTTGCGCTTCTATGTCTGTATGTTCGCCTATAACAGGGGTTTCATCATGTTTCCAATCTCCTGTGTGAAACAAAGGCTTATATCCATCTACTTTTATTGTGAGAGCATTAGGCTCAAGGATCGAATGATTGATATTAATTAAATCACATGAAAATGGACCTATTTCTAGGTGAGCAGATAAATCGACTTCTTTCAAATTCAAGTCTTTGTACCATGCTTTTTGCCGTGTTTTTGTTCGAATAAATTCTGCAGAAAAAGCGGTTGCATAAATGGGGCATTTTAAATGTTGCCATAAATAAGGGATAGCACCGACATGATCTTCATGAGCATGTGTAATGACCATACCGACAATATCTTCTTTATGACGCTTAAGGAAATCTATATCTGGTAAATAAGCATCTATATTAGGGTCTTTACTTTTATTTGGAAATCCAATGCCGAAATCAACAATTAAAATTTTACTTTGAAAAACGTAAATATTTAAATTAGCACCAAAATGCCCTGCCCCTCCAAGAGGAATAAAATAGAGTTTATTCTTGTCAAATTTTGGATCTTTTATCAAAAAAACACCTCTGCAGATGAAACTTGTTGCGTGCTCCCGTCTTCTAATAAGGCAATTAAATTCCCATCTTCGTCAATCGTTTTAAAAACAGCTTTAAATGTTTCATAGTTGGTTCTAATGGTAATTTCTTTATCAATAAATAAGCATTTCTCGACCCAAATTTTACGAATGAACGAAAAGCCTTTTTCTAAAAACAAATCAAAATAGGCAAGAATTTTTGTTGTTATTAAATCTCTAAAATGAAAAAGATCGATATTATTTTCCTGTTTGATAACATCATTTAAACAAATCGTTTTTTTATCATTAAGCTCAGGAGCGTGCATAACATTCACCCCGAAACCGACGACGATAAAGTCCGCATAGTCTACGGAGTTTTGCTCTGTTTCAAGTAAAATGCCAGATACTTTTGCTTTATTAATCAAAATATCATTCGGCCATTTTAACGTAATTTCATGCTGGGGGCTTATTTCTTTTTCTAATACATCGTACAAGGCTAAACTTGTAATAAAAGAAATCAGTCCAGCCTCTCTAAGAGAAAGCTTTTTTTCAGGTTTTATTAATAAAGAGCAATATAAGTTTCCTTTTTTTGAAACCCAATTATTTCCCCCTCTTCCACGGCCTTGGTTTTGACTTAAGGCATGACAAACACTACCGTGTTCTAAAGATAAAGCGTGTTGCTTCAGCCATTCATTGGTCGAGGGGAGTTCTTCAAATTCAAAACAGCTTTGCATTGTGTTTTATATCAAGGTTGAAACAAGCTAACAGCAGCCATTTGTGTATATTGTGTTAATACAGCAGGATCAAATATTAAGGTTAATAAGATCAAGCCAGAAGATAATAATATAAGTGAAGACGCTGGTGCTTTAGATATAGTAGCCTCTTCAACAGATTCATCAAAATACATGACCTTAATAACTTTTAAGTAATAGTAAGCCGCCACAACTGATGACAAGACACCAACAACAGCAAGCCAATACATACCACCTTCCACAACAGAATAGAACACGTAAAGCTTTCCTAGGAACCCTGCCAAGGGTGGAATACCGGCCATAGAAAACATAAATATAGCCATTAAAAAGGCCATAAAAGGCTGTGTCTTAGAAAGGCCTGCTAGATCAGATATTTCTTCAATAGATCTATCCTCATGCTTGACGTAAATGATAAGAGCAAAAGAACCAACACTCATTACAAAATAAATACTCATATAAAACAGCAATGATGATAATGATGATAAATTTCCTACCGTTAAAGCCATAAGAGCATATCCTATATGTCCGATAGAAGAATAAGCAAAAAGACGTTTAATATTTTTTTGATGAAGTGCACCAAAGGCACCAACAATCATTGATGCAACAGACATAAATAAAATGATTTGTTGCCACTGAACAATGTAAGCACTAAATGGCTCATAAAGAAGGCGAACAAGAACACCTATCGCTGCAAATTTAGGCGCGGAAGCAAAAAAAGCGGTAATAGATGTTGAGGCTCCTTCATAAACATCGGGGGTCCACATATGGAATGGTACAGCAGATATTTTAAATGCAATACCTGTTAAAATGAACACAAGACCAACAACGGCGCCAACGCTTAAAACAGCATCGCTTCCAATCGTTTTTGCAATTGGCGCAAATCCTAAACTTCCCGTGTAACCGTAAACAAGGGACATACCATATAATATAAACCCTGAAGAAAGGGCGCCCAATACAAAATACTTTAGCCCTGCTTCTGTTGACTTTGAATGATCTCGTCTAATAGATGCTAGCACATATAAAGACAATGACTGTAATTCAAGCCCCATATAAAGGGTCATAAAATTATGGGCCGAAACCATAAACATCATTCCAACACAGGCCAGCATAATTAAGACAGCAGATTCATAACGCCATGCCTTAACATCAACGAAGTCGACACGCGTTAAATTAATTGCGACCGCACCACCAATTAAAATAAATACTTTTATAAAAGATGAATAACCATCCTCTATAAATAAGTCATTGAAGGCCGTTCCTGACCTCGCAAGTGTTTCTATGACAAGATAAATAGTGATTGCAAATACAGACGTTGATAAAAAGCTAATTAAACGAGATCTATCACCATCTGTTTTTTGAAAAACACCTGTTAATAGAATGGCCATTGCACTCAATGTTAAAAAGAGCTCAGGTACAATTAGCGATAAATCATGTAGCAAATCTGTTTCCATTGTTAACCTTTCACAACCAAACCGGCTTCATAAATTGAGAGTAAATTCTTTAATGTAGGTTCCATCGTTTCTAAGAAAAAGCTTGGGAAAATCCCCATAATAAGAACAAGTACTATAAGTGGTATAAACACAACCAATTCTCTTTGTGTTAAATCAGCCATAGCAGCAGCATCTGGGTTGCGGCTTTGACCAAAAATAACCTGTTTATAGAGCCACAACATATAAGCAGCCCCAAGAACTAATCCTGTTCCAGCCAACAGTCCGAAAACTGTGCTAGCTTGATAGCCACCTGCGAGCGCTAAAAATTCACCGACAAAGCCAGATGTCCCTGGTAAACCAACAGAGCCAAGCATAAAGATCATGAAGACCAATGCATAGTTAGGCATATTATTCGCTAAGCCACCATATCTTGACATTTCACGTGTATGAAGACGATCATAAATAACGCCTACGCATAGGAAAAGCGCTGCTGAAATAAGTCCGTGTGAAAGCATTTGAAAGACAGCGCCTTGAAACCCTTGTAAATTAAGAGCAAAAGAACCTAATGTCACATACCCCATGTGAGCAACAGATGAATACGCAATAAGCTTTTTAATATCTGTTTGAACAAGCGCGACTAGAGAGGTGTATATAATGGCTATTACACTAAGTGTCATAATATGAGGAATAAAATATTGCGTTGCCAGTGGAAGTATAGGAATCGACAGTCTTAAAAAGCCATAACCACCCATTTTTAAAAGGACACCCGCTAAAATCACAGATCCTGCCGTTGGCGCTTCTACGTGTGCATCTGGTAACCATGTATGGACAGGCCACATAGGGACTTTAACCGCAAAAGAGGCAAAGAACGCTAAGAAAAGCCATATTTGAACAGTATGATCCAAATTTAAACCATATAGGTCTGATATATTTGTTGTTCCTGCGACAGAGTACAAATATAAAAGCGCGACTAACATTAAAACAGAACCGAGTAATGTATATAGAAATAGTTTAAAGGCTGCATAAACTCTGCGAGGTCCACCCCATACACCAATGATAATAAACATTGGGATAAGAACGGCTTCAAAAAAGATATAGAATAAAACAAAATCTTGTGCACAAAACATCCCTAACATAAATGTTTCAAGCACGAGGAAGGCTGACATATATTCGCGAACATGCTTTGTGATAGAGTTCCAGCTACATAAAATACAAATAGGTGTTAAAAGTGTCGCAAGTAAAATAAAGAAGATGGATAGGCCATCAACCCCCATATGATAGGCAATATTAAAACTGTCAAACCATTGAAAGTACTCAACGAATTGAAGTCCCTCTTCTTTTTTATCAAAATACATAAACATGAAAAGAGAGATAAAGAAGGTAAATAAAGATGTGTACAAAGCTACAAACTTTGAATTACGGACAACAACTTCTTCACCGCCTCTAATAAAGGCAATAAACAACACCCCTAATAGAGGTAAGAAAGTCATTAAGCTTAAAATAGGATAATCAATCATTTTTTATTTCACCTCTTAAAATAAGCCTTGTTCATTTAATAAATAACCGACAAAAATGACTAAGCCAATAATCATCGCAAAAGCATAATGATAGACTAAACCGGTTTGTAATTTAGACGTAATACGTCCAACCCATGATGCAACAGCTGTAAAACCATTAGGCCCTAAACCATCGATCAGCATCTGATCACCCTTTTTCCAAAACAGACGACCAAGAATCCATGAAGGTTTGACAAACAAAGCGTTATAAATTTCATCAAAGAACCATTTTCTAAAAAAGAGTGTGTGAAGTGGTTTAAATGCTTTAGATGTAATCTCAGGTAGACGTGGTGCCATTTTATAAAAAAGTGTTGCACACAAAATACCAGATACAGCAACGATTAAAATAAGCCAAATTGCCCATGATGGAATATGGTGTGCCGCCCTAATTAAATCTCTCCCAGGTAAATTGAACAAAGCATCATTCCAGAAGATGAAACGGTATTTTCCAACAAATAAATCATAAGCTCCCCAACCAGCAAAAACAGAACCTAACGCTAAAACAAATAAAGGAACAGTCATAATCTTTGGTGATTCATGAATGTGCGCAATCACATGCTCATTCGCACGTGTTTCACCATGGAATGTCATATAAATGAGGCGCCATGAGTAAAAGGCGGTTAAAAACGCAGCAACAACCCCTGCTGTATACGCAAAAGTTCCAACGAAACTATCTGCTGCAAAAGCACTCTCTAAAATAATATCTTTTGAATAATACCCCGCAAAGAATGGAATTCCTGCTAAGGCAAGCGAACCAATCCACATCATCGCATAGGTAAATGGAATATGCTTCCAAATACCGCCCATATTACGCATATCTTGTTCATCTGACATGGCGTGAATAACAGATCCAGCCCCTAAGAACAGCAGCGCCTTAAAGAACGCATGGGTCATAAGGTGAAAAATAGCCGCACTGTATGCGCCAACACCTAAAGCAAAGAACATATAACCTAATTGACTCATTGTTGAATAAGCAATAACGCGCTTAATATCAAATTGTGTTAATCCAATTGTTGCAGCAACCACAGCTGTCACAGCACCAACAATTGTAACCACAGCTAAAGCGTCGGGAGCATATTCAAATAAAGGTGACATACGAGCGACTAAGAAAACCCCTGCGGTCACCATTGTTGCTGCGTGAATAAGAGCCGAAACAGGTGTTGGCCCCTCCATCGCATCAGGCAACCATGTATGTAGCCCTAATTGAGCAGATTTACCCATAGCACCTATAAACAGCAAAAGCGCGATTAATGTTAAGGCATGGATTTCATATCCAAAGAAATTAAAGACATCATTACTATGTTTAGCAACACCATCAAAAATATAAGAAAATTCAACAGACCCAAAGACGATAAAGATTGTGAATATTCCTAGCGCCAACCCAAGGTCTCCTACACGGTTAACAAGAAAAGCTTTTATAGATGCAGCATTCGCAGAAGGCTTGTTATACCAAAAACCAATAAGTAAATAAGATGCAACACCAACACCTTCCCAACCAAAGAATAGCTGTACCAAATTATCAGAGGTTACAAGCATCAGCATCATAAAAGTAAATAAGCTTAAATAAGCCATAAACCGTGCTTTTGATTTATCGTGGCTCATATAACCTATCGAATAATAATGAACACATGCAGAAACAATTGTTACAACAGCAATCATAACAGCGGAAAGCGTATCAATCTTTAAAGCCCAATAAAGAGAAAAATCCCCCGATACAATCCATGGAAATAACGTGATTAATTTCTTGTTGGCTAAAATAGCCGTATCATAGAAGGTGTAAATAGCGCCTAATGCAGAAAGCGTTAAAGCAGCGCATGTAACAATCTGCGCCCCTTTATCACCAATAGATTTACGAAAAAGTCCTGCAATAATTGCGGCAAATAAAGGAAGAAATATAGTGAGTGTTTCTATTATCATTTTATGCCTCTATTACCCTTTCATCATCTGAATATCATCAACCGCGATGGAGCCTTTGTTTCTGAAGTAAATAACCAGAATAGATAAGCCAATTGCGGCTTCTGCAGCTGCAACAGTTAAGGTCATCATCGCAAAAACTTGCCCTGTTAAATCGCCTAAGTAGCTTGAAAAAGCGACAAGATTGATATTCACCGCTAAAAGAATTAGTTCAACAGACATTAAAATCACAATAACATTGCGTCTATTCATAAAAATTCCAAAAACACCAATAGCAAAGACAAGTGCAGCCAAAATCAAATAATGCTCTAAAGTAATCTCTAACATTATGATATCCCCTTACCTTTAGCAGGTTTTGTTAATTCAATAATATCATCTGCGCGTGCGGCATTTTGATAAGCAACCTTTTGCTTGCGCACACCAGAGCGCGTTCTTAGTGTTAAGACAATAGCACCAACCATCGCCACAAAAAGTATAACTCCAGCCAGTTGGAATAATAAAATATAGTCTGTGTAAATAATGAGTCCGAGCGCGTGACTGTTTGTAATCGCTTCAGATGCAGGTTCTGGACTCGCTATATTGTTTTTAGCAAGTGAACTTATTCCCCAGTTTTTTATAATGAGATATATCTCAGCCATCAAAACAACTCCTACTGCAAAACTAACAGGTAAGTATGAACGCGCTTTTTCACGTAAAGATTTAAAATCAACGTCTAACATCATAACAACAAATAAGAATAAAACAGCGACCGCCCCAACATAAACAATAGCTAGCAACATTGCTATGAGCTCAGCGCCCAATAATACCAATAGTCCTGTTCCGTTGAAGAAGCAAAAAACCAAGAACATAACGCTATGGACAGGGTTTCGAGCCGTGATAACACGCAAGGCGCTTATCACAAGAAGGCTAGCAAATAGGTAAAATGTAATCGACTCAATCATAATATTCACATGGTAACAGGTTGATACTCTTAAACAAATTCTTTCTTCTATTAATTTCGTTAACGATAACGCGCATCGGCTTCTATATTTGCGGCAATTTGAGATTCCCAACGATCGCCGTTCGCGAGTAACTTTTCTTTGTTATAGAAAAGCTCTTCACGTGTTTCTGTTGCAAACTCAAAATTAGGACCTTCGACAATCGCATCTACAGGGCATGCCTCTTGACATAGGCCGCAATAAATACATTTTGTCATATCAATATCATAACGCGTTGTACGACGCGATCCATCATCACGAGGTTCTGCTTCAATTGTAATAGCAAGAGCTGGGCAAACAGCTTCACACAATTTACAGGCAATACATCGTTCTTCGCCATTTGCGTAACGACGTAACGCATGTTCTCCTCTAAAGCGTGGGCTCAAAGGTCCCTTTTCAAATGGATAGTTTAAAGTCACGCGCGGTTTAAACATATATTTGAATGTTAAATAAAGACCCTTAACAATCTCAAATAAAATAAAACTACGAAATGTTTTAGAAGCAATCATAAAAATATCCTTTCCTATCCACCAATGACAGGTAATTGATTGGTGTATAATAAAATTCCTGCGCATAAAACGACCCAAATGAGAGAGAATGGCAAGAAAATTTTCCACCCTAAGCGCATTAATTGATCATAGCGATAACGAGGCAAAGTTGCTCGTGCCCAAATGAATATAAATAAAATAAAGATTACTTTTAATGCAAACCACAAAACGCCAGGTACCCAATCAATTAAAGCACCAGAAATACCAAAAGGTGGTAACCAGCCTCCAAGAAATAAAATAGTTGTCATAGCAGACATTAAAATCATATTCATATATTCGCCTAAGAAAAATAACGCGAAAGTCATTGAAGAATATTCAACATTATACCCACCTGATAATTCAGACTCTCCCTCGGGTAAGTCAAATGGCGCGCGGTTTGTTTCTGCTAAAGTAGAAATCACAAAAACAACAAACATAGGGAACAACAGAATCCATGCCCACCATGGACGTTCATACATAACAATTTCTGTTAAATTTAAAGATCCAACAAAAAGTAAAACACAGACGATAACAAGCCCCATTGAGACTTCATATGAAACCATTTGCGCTGCAGAGCGAAGCCCTCCTAAAAATGCATATTTAGAGTTAGAAGCCCAGCCAGCCATAATCACGCCATATACACCTACAGATGAAATAGCAAACAGATAAAGTAAGCCAACATTGATATCAGCGATTGCCCAACCTTCATCAACGGGGATAACAGCCCATGCAATTAAAGCCAAAATAAAAGTCAACATTGGAGCAAAAACGAATAAAAACTTATCCGCCGTCGCTGGGATAATTGTTTCTTTCCCAAGAAGTTTTAAACCGTCTGCTAAAGGTTGCAATAAACCAAAAGGACCAACCATCATTGGACCTTGACGTAACTGCATAGCGCCCATAACTTTTCTTTCAAAATATGTTAGATAAGCCATGCATCCCATCAAAACACCAATCGTAATTCCGATGTGAATTAAGATATCTAATAAAGGCCAAAAATAAAGATCCATTAGCTCTGCCATTTATGCTTTTTTCCTTTTTGTATTCTGGTTCTCAATAAATGTATGCGTGCATTCAGCCATTGTTTTTGAAGCACGTGCAACAACATTTGTTTGGTAGTAATTACGAACAGAACCTGTAAATGCAGCCTTATTAAGTTTTCCTTCCACACCAACACTTGTCCATTCATGTGTAAATAATTGATCCAATTCACCAAAGACGCCGTTCTCTTTTATCATTTCTTGACGCAAATCATGAAGGGTTGCATAAGACAGTGATTTACCCAACACATCAGAAAGAGCACGAATGATTTTCCAATCTTCTTTAGCATCACCAGGCGCTGAAACCACTTTGCGCGCACGCTGAACACGGCCTTCCATATTCACATAAAGTGCTTCTTTCTCTGTGTAAGCTGAGCCAGGTAGAATTACATCAGCATGATGCGCTCCTATATCGCCATGATGGCCTTGATAAATAATGAATGTTTTACCAAATTCTTTTGGATCAATATCATCTGCGCCCAACAAATAGACGCATTTGATTTTATCTTTTGCAGCATCTTTTGCAATATCAGAAACTGACTTTTTACCAACAAACCCTAAGTCAAGAGCGCCTACGCGAGATGCTTTCGTATGCAAAATATTATAGCCATTCCAGTCATCACGAATAGCGCCTACCTTCTCTGCAAGTTTCCCCACCAAAAACTGTAGAGCCTGTGAATCCGAGCGTTTCAACAAAGAATCTCCTATAATAATTACAGGATTTTTTGCGTCTTTTAATGTTTTTGCAAAACCTGTACGCGCTCTCGTTAGGCTTTCCAAAGTTTCTGCGCCTGCACCCAAATACTCATAATCATAGGTTAAATCTGGTTGCGTATCCAAGATGAGGCCAACAGATATTTTGCGCTGCAATACTTGTTTTTTAATACGCGCATTCACCAAAGTAGCTTCTATGCGAGGATTAGAACCGATTATTAAAACAGCATCAGCCTGCTCCAGGCCTGATATTCCTGTATTGAACAAATAGCTAGATCTATTTCCTAAACTAATATCTTCGCCTTCTGTTTGGCACTGAAGATTCGAACTGCCCAATGACGACATTAAATCTTTAAGCGCTTTTATTGATTCACAATCCGCCACATCTCCTACTAAAGCAGCAATCTCAGATCCTTTTAAAGGAGAGATAACAGACGCGATTTTTTCAAAAGCTTCATCCCAGCTTGCTGGCTTAAGTTTTCCTTTAGAATCCCTTACATAAGGCTTATCTAGGCGTTGATATTTTAAGCCATCAAAAGCATAACGAGTTTTATCACCAATCCACTCTTCGTTGATATCTTCATGTAAGCGTGGCAGAACGCGAAGCACTTCACGACCACGCGAATCAACGCGAATATTTGAACCGACAGCGTCCATCACATCAATGGTTTCTGTTTTTCTAAGTTCCCATGGACGAGCATTATATTGGTAAGGCTTTGATGTAAGCGCACCAACGGGACACACATCCACCAAGTTACCAGATAACTCAGACTCAACTGCTTTTTCAATATAAGTACCAATCTCAACATCGTTACCACGATTCAAAAGCCCCATATCATTGATACCCGCGATCTCTTCACCAAAACGCAGACAACGTGTACAATGAATACAGCGTGTCATTACAGTACTGACAAGCGGGCCTAATTCTTTATCTTTAACTGCACGCTTATTTTCTGCATAACGAGAACGATCATATCCATATGCAACAGCTTGATCTTGCAGATCACATTCGCCACCTTGGTCGCAAATAGGACAATCAAGTGGGTGATTAATCAACATAAACTCCATCACATTTTTACGCGCTTGTTTAACGCGATCTGTTTTTGTGTGGATTGTCATCCCCTCTCCAACAGGCATCGCACAACTTGCAATAAGCTTTGGTGCCTTTTCCATTTCAACCAAACACATGCGACAGTTTGCTGGAACACTTAAACGATCATGATAGCAAAAGCGAGGGATTTCAATTCCCAATTCTTCACATGCTTGTAAAACAGATGTACCTGCAGGTACGTCAATTTCAACTCCATCAATTGTTAATTTTGGCATCTTGTAATGTCCTCTTCTTTACGCCGCTTTAAGCGATTTTCTATATTCTAAAATACGTGATTCAACCTCTGGTCTAAAATGACGCATCAATCCTTGAATTGGCCACGCAGATGCATCACCATGTGCACAAATTGTATGACCTTCCATTTGCCCACAAACATCAAGGAGCATATCAATTTCTTCTATACGTGCATTCCCAGTTACCATGCGAGAAATCACGCGGTAAATCCAACTTGTCCCTTCACGACAAGGGGTGCATTGACCACAACTCTCATGTTTATAAAAATAAGCCAAACGCGCAATCGCATAAACAATATCCGTTGAATTATCCATGACGATAACACCAGCTGTCCCTAAGCCAGATTGATGTTCACGTAAGCCATCAAAATCCATCAGGGCTGTTTCACAAATAGCCTTTGGCAATAAGGGTGTTGATGAACCACCAGGAATAATCGCTTTTAAATTACTCCAGCCACCACGAACACCGCCTGCATGTTTTTCAACAAGTTCTTTTAAAGGAATAGACATAGCCTCTTCTACATTACAAGGCGCGTTCACATGACCTGAAATACAAAACACCTTTGTCCCTTTATTATTCTCACGCCCAAAAGAAGCAAACCAATCACCGCCACGACGGAGAATCGTAGGCACAACAGCAATCGTTTCAATGTTGTTAACTGTTGTAGGGCAAGAGTACAGACCAGCCATTGCAGGAAATGGAGGCTTGTTACGAGGTTGTCCTTTTTTACCTTCTAAGCTTTCAATGAGTGCTGTTTCTTCGCCACAGATATAAGCGCCAGCCCCACGATGTAAATAAAGATCAAAATCCCATCCTGATTTTGCTGCATTCTTACCCAGCAATCCAGCATCATAGGCTTGATCAATGGCTTCTTGCAAAACACGTGCTTCATTCACAAATTCTCCGCGAATATATATGTAGGCAGCATGCGCCCCCATCGCGAAAGCCGCCAACAAGGCACCTTCAACAATTTTTTGAGGATCATGACGAATGATATCACGGTCTTTACACGTTCCTGGCTCAGACTCATCTGCGTTAATAACTAAATAATGAGGACGCCCGTCTTTGCTTTCTTTAGGCATGAATGACCATTTAAGACCTGTTGGAAACCCAGCGCCACCACGTCCACGAAGACCTGATTTTTTAACTTCTTCAACAATCCAATCACGACCTTTTTTGATAAAGCTGGCTGTCTTATCCCAATCACCACGCTTTTTTGCTTCTTTTAAATCAGCGCTTTCAAAACCATAAAGGTTAGTAAAAATACGATCACTATCTGCTAACATTATCTTTTACCTCCCTTAACTGTCACAAGCCCTGCCGCTTTTGCTTTATCAAGAAGCGTCGTTGCACCATCAATCCCCATTGATTTTTGACGCCCCTTTACAGACCCAATCTCACACTCTTTTCCTGACTTTAAATCATCAAGCAATGTAGAAAAACTTGTTGCGTCTAAATCTTCAAAATAATCATCACCAACTTGACAGACAGGTGCATTTACGCAAGCCCCTAAACATTCAACCTCTTCAAAGCTAAATAATCCGTCTTTTGTTACGTCTTTATGCCCTTCAAGACCTAACTTATCTTGAATGACTTTTTTTAATTCAGCTGATCCGCATAAATGGCACGGTGTTGTTGTGCATAGCTGTAAATGATATTTACCAACAGGTGCCAAATGATACATAGAATAAAATGTCGCAACCTCATAAACTTTCATAGCAGGAATATCAAGTAAACGCCCTATTTCATTCATAGCAGCTTCACTAATCCACCCTTCTTGCCTTTGTGCAATATCTAACAAAGGCATTGTGGCACTTTGCTTTCGCTCATCTGGATATTTTGCAATATGATATTCAACTTGTTTCATGCTTTCTTTTGAAAAGCTAAAGCTATCAGGCTGTATATCTTTTGGTGCTATTTTTGGTTTCATCTCTTATCACCCAACCAGTTTTTTCCAATTATCTTTTGGCATATAAGGAATAAATTTATCCTTTATATTACCCTTCATCCATTGCGCAATAAATTGCGGCTCAATATCTTTGCTTGTTTCCATTTCAAACATATTCATAAATTGTGCGTTGCGCCTACCATATACTCTACTTGCATCTTGGTCTTCCCACTCGCTCGGTAAATCTGATGAATTCACAGGTTTCATTAAAAAATACATTTGTATTAAATGCCAATCTAAACGCTCTAAATACTGTTCGCATACAAAAGCAAATTCTTTTACTTTCACATTTAATCCCGTTTCTTCATAAATTTCGCGGACAGCAGCCTCAGGTGCGGATTCTTTATATTCTAAACGCCCGCCTGGTGGCACCCACAATTGAGGACCTCTTTCAAAAACGAACAACAAACGCCCTTGCTCGTCAGGAACAAGGCCACGCACGATTACTGTCGGCGGTGTTGGTCGGTCATTATGACGTCTTTCTTCTGTCATTAACGGTCGATCTCCCCAAACACAATATCCATTGAACCAATAATTGAAACAGCATCTGCAAGCATATGCCCGCGTGACATAAAGTCTAAGGCTTGTAAATGCGCAAAACCAGGAGCGCGCATATGACATCTGTAAGGTTTATTCGTACCATCAGAAACAAGATATACACCAAACTCACCTTTGGGAGCCTCAACAGCTGTATAGGTTTCACCTGCTGGAACGTGATACCCTTCTGTGAATAATTTAAAGTGATGAATTAAAGCCTCCATAGAGCGCTTCATATCCCCTCTCGTAGGTGGTGCAACCTTATGGTCATCAACCATAACAGGGCCTTCAGGCATCTTATTCAAAACCTGTCGAATAATTTTAACCGATTCACGCATCTCAGCTAAACGAACTAAATAGCGCGCATAGCAATCGCCCGTATGTGCAATAGGCACATCAAAATCAACTTTATCATAAACATCGTAAGACTGTGATTTACGAAGATCCCATGCTACACCAGAAGCCCTTAACATCGGTCCAGAAAACCCCCAATCAAGAGCATCACTCTTTGACACGACACCAATATCAACTGTACGCTGCTTAAAGATCCTATTCTCTGTTAACAGCCCTTCAAGATCATCTAAAAAGTCTGTGAATTTTTCATTGTAAGAAAAAATATCTTCCGCCAATCCATCTGGCATATCTTGATGAACACCACCTGGGCGGAAATAGTTCGCATGCAGGCGCGCACCACAGACTCGCTCATAGAACTCCATGAGCAATTCACGTTCCTCAAACGCCCATAAAGAAGGCGTAATCGCCCCTACATCCAGGGCATAAGTTGTAATATTAAGAAGATGGTTTAAAATACGCCCAATCTCACAAAAAAGAACACGAATATATTGCCCTCTAAGAGGAACCTTAATACCTAGCAACTTCTCCGTCGCTAGTGCAAAAGCATGCTCTTGGTTCATAGGTGCAACATAGTCTAAGCGATCAAAATAAGGGAGCGCTTGTAAATATGTTTTATGCTCAATAAGCTTTTCCGTACCACGATGGAGAAGACCAATATGAGGATCTGCACGGTCAACAATCTCACCATCCATTTCCAACACCAAACGCAATACACCATGAGCTGCAGGATGCTGTGGGCCAAAGTTTAAATTATAAGGCTGAATACGTGTTTCATCTTGTATTGCTTTTTTTTGTCCAATAATCGCCATCAGATACCCTCTTGGTCATCTTTTAAAAATTCAGTACCAAATTTTTGTTTTGCTGCCTTTTCATCACCTGGAAGCATAACATCCGTCATACCCTCCCATGGGCTCACAAAATCAAATTTTCTAAAATCTTGCATCAAAGAAACAGGTTCATAAACGACGCGTTTTTGATCTTCGTCATAACGCAGCTCAACATACCCCGTCAACGGAAAGTCTTTGCGCAATGGATGACCTGCAAAACCGTAATCTGTTAATAAACGCCTTAAGTCGCTATTGCCCGAAAATGGAATTCCATACATGTCCCAAACTTCACGCTCAAACCACATAGCCGTTGAAAAGACAGATGTTACAGAAGGAACAAGCTCATCCTCACCCGCAACAACTTTAATTCTTATGCGCGCATTATGAACTAAACTCAATAAATTATAAACAACCTCAAAACGCTTTTCGTTATTCGGGTAATCAGCACCACAGACATCAACCAATACCTTAAAAGAGCATTTCACATCATCACGCAACATCGTCATAAAAGACACAAGATAGTGCGCATCTACAGTCAGACACAATTCGTCATTTTGCCATTGCTCAGACACAATGGCTTTTTTCATGGGTGACTTTTTTAAATATGTTAGTATTTTTTTAGCCATATCAAATTCTACCTTAGCAACCTTGTATCTTCGCGTTGAATTTTCTTTTGAAGCTGCATAATACCGTAGACAAGCGCTTCTGCAGTTGGTGGGCAGCCAGGAACATATATATCAACAGGAACGATACGATCACATCCTCGTACCACTGAGTAAGAATAGTGATAATATCCTCCACCATTCGCGCAAGACCCCATAGAAATAACCCAACGAGGCTCCGCCATTTGGTCATAAACTTTGCGCAGTGCTGGCGCCATTTTATTTGTTAAAGTACCAGCTACAATCATTACATCCGACTGCCTAGGACTCGGGCGTGGAATAACACCAAAACGATCTAAATCATAGCGGCTCATATAAGAATGGATCATCTCAACGGCGCAACAAGCCAACCCAAAGGTCATAGGCCACAAAGACCCTGTACGCGCCCAATCCAACAAATCATCAACTCTTGAAACCAAGAATCCCTTTTCTTTTAGCTCTTGAGTTGCTGAATTTATAAGCAGATCTTGGTCTACCCCTTTTGGAATCGGTTGTGAATATTTTTTGTGATCAAACATAGTTAATTCCTTTACTCCCAATCAAGAGCGCCCTTTTTCCATTCATAAATAAAGCCAACAGTCAAAACAGTCAAAAAAACCATCATAGACCAAAATCCGTAAAACCCAATACTCCCCAATGTAATTGCCCAAGGAAAGAGGAAAGCAACCTCCAGGTCAAATATAATAAATAAAATAGCCACCAGATAAAAGCGCACATCAAACTTGTGACGAGATTGATCAAAAGCCTCAAATCCACATTCATAAGCTGAAAGCTTTTCTGCGTCTGGCTTCTGTTTAGCAACAATAAATGAGGCCACAATCGCAGCGCAGGCAATAAAGATAGCAATTGCCAGAAAAACAAGAATTGGAAAGTAAGTTGCTAAAAACTGAGATGTTTCGATCATAAATATGCGCCACCGAATCTGATTAAATTCACATAGAAACAACCTATCATTATATAAAAAAAATACAAGGCGATTTCACAAAAACACCTAAATAAAACCAAGAAAATCAGCACATTGATGAGCGCCATCTTATTCTTTTACTTAATAACAAATGTAAGGAAAATAAAATGGCGCGAGTGACGGGACTCGAACCCGCGGCCTCCTGCGTGACAGGCAGGCGCTCTAACCAGCTGAGCTACACCCGCGCATCCTTGTTGAACAAGGCTTGTGAATAATTACAGACTGTTTGAAACAAAATCAAGTATAAAATTCAAAAAAAGACCACTTATTTTACAGGGCAACCAATATGTCAATAAAAAAACCATTGAGTTTCATTGTACTTGAACAACAAAAACAAGCTAAAAAAGACCGAAAAAACAGGCACGCTGTCCGTCGTTAACGAAAAAGGTATTCTTTATTAATAAATAAGATAAATGGTGGGCGATGAGGGACTCGAACCCCCGACCCTCTCGGTGTAAACGAGATGCTCTAGCCAACTGAGCTAATCGCCCTTTCCTTGAAAGGCTTCGTTGTTATAACTAAGCTTTTCACAGATGTCAAAACAAAAAAGTAATTTTATATAAAAAAGGTCGCTTGATTAACATCTAAGCGACCTCTTCTTATATATTCTAATAAAAAGCTATTAGTTAACAGCTTCTTTAAGACCTTTACCAGCGCGGAAAGCAGGTTTGTTTGCCGCAGGAATTTTGATCTCTTCGCCTGTACGTGGGTTACGACCAGTTGTCGCAGCACGGTGACGTGTTTCGAATGTACCGAAACCAACTAGAGTTACTTTTTCGCCTTTACCTAGGCACTCTGTAATAGCTTCTTGAACAGCTGTGATAACTTCACTCGCTTTTGCTTTGCTTAGGTCTGCTTTTGCTGCTACTAGCTCAGCTAGTTTTTCTTTAGATACTGCCACTTTTCAATCTCCATTGTTAAAAGTTTCATTAAAGTTTATGCAAGCCAAACTCCAAAAAATGAAGCTATACTTGACTTACAAAGAAATTAAACACCTCGTTCACGTGCTTGTAAAGGAAAAAACACAAAAAAAGCGCTAAAAACCCTTATTTTCTGCGGTTTTTTTCCAGATATCAGTGATGAAGCACTGAATCATCGTCTTTTTCACCTTTAACAACCTTAGAATCTTCGCTTTTAATCGAATCATCTTTTTCAGATAAAGGCTGCAATGGTTGCACGAGAGCATGTAACAAGACCTCATCAATATGCGAAACAGGTACAATCTCAACATCTTTTTTGACATTTTCAGGAATATCGATAAGATCTTTTTCGTTATCAAGTGGGATTAAAACTTTTTTGATTCCACCACGGTGAGCTGCTAGCACCTTCTCTTTTAATCCACCAATTGGGAATACACGACCACGCAATGTAATTTCACCTGTCATCGCAATATCACGAGAAACAGGAATACCTGTTAAAACAGAAACAATAGATGTTACCATAGCAACACCAGCTGACGGCCCATCTTTCGGTGTTGCACCAGCTGGCACATGGACGTGCAAATCTTGCTTCTCAAATACATTTGCCTCAATACCAAAATTACTCGATTTGGATTTAATGAGCATTTCAGCAGCTTGGATAGATTCCTTCATAACATCACCCAACTGCCCCGTCATAGACACCTTCCCTTTACCAGGGAGAGAAACAGCCTCAATGGATAGCAGATCTCCACCAACCTCAGTCCAAGCGAGTCCTGTTGTGCATCCGATTAAATCTTCATTCTCAGCTTCTCCAAAGCGATGTTTGCGAACCCCCGCATATTTCTTCAAATTCTTAGGCGTAACTTTAATAACTTTCGATTTTTTTGACTTTTGTTTCAAAATCTCGGTAACAGCCTTCCGCGCTAAATTAGAAAGCTCACGACTTAGATTACGAACCCCCGCCTCTCTTGTATAATAACGAATAAGATCTCTTATCGCAGAATCTGTTACAGAAAATTCACTATCTTTTAAGCCATTATCTTTTTGCACTTTTTCAATAAGGTGACGCTTACAAATTTCAAGCTTTTCATCTTCTGTATACCCTGATAAACGAATAACCTCCATACGATCTAATAAAGGGCGAGGAAGATCTAATGAGTTTGCTGTGCACACAAACATCACATCAGAAAGAGAATAATCAAGCTCTAAGTAATGATCGCTAAAAGCACCATTTTGTTCAGGGTCCAACACTTCTAACAATGCAGATGCGGGATCACCACGCATATCGCGTGACATTTTATCAATCTCATCAAGTAAAAATAATGGATTTGTTTTTTTGGCTTTTTTCATGCCATGTAAAATCTTACCAGGCATTGACCCAATATATGTACGGCGATGCCCCCTAATCTCAGATTCATCTCGCACACCACCAAGTGACATTCTTACAAATTCACGATTTGTTGCACGCGCAATAGAACGGCCAAGAGATGTTTTACCAACACCTGGAGGACCAACAAGACATAAAACAGGGCCTTTTAATTGTTTTGTACGTTTTTGTACAGCTAGATATTCAACAATACGCTCTTTTACTTTTTCAAGACCGTAATGATCCTCATCCAAAATCTCTTCAGCTTTAACGATGTCTGATTTGAGGCGTGACTTATCAGACCATGGCAAAGAAACAATCCAATCCAAATAATTCCTAACAACAGTCGCTTCAGCAGACATCGGGCTCATTTGTTTTAACTTCTTAAGCTCAGATTTAGCTTTATCGTAAGCCTCTTGAGGGAGAGAGAGAGCCTCAATCTTTTCATCCAACTCTGAAAGCTCATCAACACCATCCTCATCTTCATTCAATTCCTTTTGAATGGCTTTCATTTGCTCGTTTAAATAATATTCGCGCTGCGTTTTTTCCATTTGTTGTTTAACACGGTTACGCACTTTTTTCTCAACTTGTAAGACGCTAATCTCACCTTCCATGAGTGAGAATATTTTTTCTAAACGTTCTTTTACTGTTTTGATTTCTAGAAGCTCTTGCTTCTCTGCGATTTTCAAAACTAAATGAGAAGCAATTGTATCAGCAAGCCTAGAAACATCATCCAACTGTCTAATGGTCGCCAAGACCTCAGGTGGGATTTTTTTATTAAGCTTAATATAGTGTTCAAATTGACTAACAACAGCCTTTCCTAGGGCTTTTAATTCTTCAGCATGCTCTTTATCTGCTTGATAAAGATCTGCTTGCGCTTCAAAAAAAGAACCATTGTCTTTGAGTTCTTTTAAGCGCACACGTTCTCCACCTTCAACAAGCACCTTAACTGTGCCATCAGGAAGTTTTAACATTTGTAAAATATTACCAACAGTCCCTACAGTATAAATATCTTTTACAGTTGGGTCATCAAGCGTTGCTGATTTTTGTGTTGTTAATAAGATTTTCTTTCCTTTATCGACAACCTCTTCTAATGCGTTCACAGATTTTTCACGGCCCACAAATAAGGGTACAATCATATGTGGAAATACAACAATATCGCGCAAAGGCAATACCGGATATACTAATAAATCATGAGATTGTGTTTTTGAATCTGATCCAAACATAAAAAAAACCTTTTCGTAGAATAAGTGAGGCAAGAGAGACCTCTATTAAATAGCACTATACTTAATAATGTATTTACGCACCATAAAAAAATCAACCACGAGAGGCAATCTTTTTTAAAAAGAATATTCTCGTGGCTGATCTTATATCAACTTTAAATTTATACTTAACCCAAACGAGGTGAAGATCTTCTAGAAGTAACCTTCTTCGGTGCCTCTTCAGCAAGCACAGTACCTTGTTCGTTATCATTTGCAGTTACTGATTGCGCGCCTTTTTGTTCAATAAGAGCCTTAACAGCTGGTAATGTTGGTTGATCAAGTTTTTGATCGAAATCAATTACTTTCTCTATACCTGGGATTGCTGCCTTTAACACATCTTCAATTGTATCAGCAAAAACGACCTCAACGCCCGCTTTTTGATCTGGCTTCAAACGCTCATAATCCTTTTCATTTTCTTTAGGAATAATCACTTTTTTCATACCCGCAACACGAGCAGCAGGGATCTTTTGCTCTAAACCACCAATTGCTTTCACATTACCGCGTGGATCAACCTTACCTGTCATCGCAACCTTACAATCAATTGGCATATTCAACGCTCTTGAAACAAGAGCTGTCGTGAATGTAACACCTGCAGATGGGCCATCAACAGGACCATCGACTGTAACATCGGCGTGAATATCAAAGTTTTGACGAAGATCATCAATAAAGCCTTTGCGTGCCTGTTCATTAAACTCATCTGAAAGCTTAATTCTCTCAAGTAAGTTTTTATAAATAGTATGCACAGAGTCAATCGAGTACTGCATATCATCGCCAAGCTTCTTGTTACGGATAATTGGCTTTTCAGATTTTGTACCAACAGAACGGCTTAATTCCGCTTTAATTGGGAATGCACTCCCACCTGCCATTGAAAAAGCTAAAGCTGTTGTCCAACCAACCGTATCCTCTTGTGGCACATCAGGTTTTCTTGCGCGAGATGGGCCCAACCAATCAGGATCAGCCAAGACCTCAGGCGTAATTTGAACAGATGTGTTGCCATTTTGAACAATATCTTTAACGGCTTTACGGCATACTTTTTGAACGATTTTTTCTAATGTTCTAACACCAGGCTCACTCACATTTGTATAATTTTCGATGATGTATTTAACCGCATCATCACTCAATGTGAATGTATCTTTTGTTAGGCCAGCACCTTCCATTTCTTTAGGAGCAACAAAGTTACGAATAATTTCGATCTTTTCATCTAAAGAATACCCTTCTAAATCAATCACCTCAAAACGATCACGTAATACAGGATCAACTTTGTGGATATAATTAGAGGTTGCTATAATTCTTGCCTTTGATAAATCAAATTCAACAGAAAAGAACTCATCCTCAAAATGGTTATTTTGCGATGGGTCAGTCAAACGCATCAAAACAGATGATGGGTCACCATTATGACCACGCTCAATTTTATCAATCTCATCTAAAAGCAACAATGGCGCCTCTGTTCCAGAATCAATAAACGCTTGAACAATACGGCCATTTTTTGAACCAACATATGTTGAAGAGTGACCAGTTAGTAATTTCGTATCCGAAACACCACCACATGCAATTGCTGCAAACTTACGACCTGTTGCTTTAGCAATTGATTTAGCTAAAGTTGTTTTACCAATACCAGGCGCACCATTAAGCAATATAGGTTTCCCTTGATAATTTGGATCATCCATTTTTGATTTATATAATTCAACAATGATATATTCCAAAATCATCTTCTTAACATCATCTTGACCATAATGTCCTTCATTAAGAAGTTGTTCTGCATCCTCAGCCGACGGACGGTCAATTTCGTCTTTTCCAAATGGAAAATATTCCAACAAACCTCTTAAAACATTAAGTGCTGTTTGACCATGAGCCTGCGATGAAAGACGTTGAATTTCTTCACGACATTTGGCAATGATTTGATCAGAAAGCAAACCAGCCTCAATTTTTTCATCCAAAAGACGTGTGTACTTTTCTTCTGGTGACTCATTTTCTTGCTCTTCTGTGCCATTCAGCTCAGCAGTTAGTTTCTTAATTTCTTTTCTATGAGCATCAATTTTAAGGCGCGTCATCATATCATTTTGAGCCTTTGTAAGATCCTCTTTCATAGAAAGAGCTGCATCTTGCGCACTTTCTTGAGTAGCTTGAATTGGTGCAACAAGTAATTCTTGTGACACACTAATCGCCTTTTTAACATAGCTATCTAAATCATTCGACGTTTCTATGAGGTCAATGAAATAAGAAAAATCATGTAGCCCCATCCCTGCTTGACGCCCATAACGTGTAATGATTATATTCAAAGCAGCAACAGGGTTCTCGCTAATGATCGAATTAATTGTTGATTTTGCAGAAGGTGTAATTGCCTTAGACCCTTGGCGTGCAAGAACTGAAGCTAGGTTTCCCCATAAAGTTTCTACATTCCGGCTTAAGTCTTTTTTCTCTTTACCTGACAAAACACTGCGTGCTTCATAAGGTGAGTAATACCCCTCAGAAACACCAGAAACATGCTCAGCGTCATAAGAGAAAGAGCCTGTATTAACAATGTTATCAACTTTCACTTGGCTCTCACCTGATAATGTAAATAAAAACTGATCATCTGAATCCGGGTTTGCCTTAACAGAGGCAAGTGTTGCAATCTCTGAGAAAGTACCATCAGGTAATTGATAACGAATTAATACTTTATCAATATCATTATAAGTAGCATCTGCCGCAGCCATTAAAACAACCGCATCATCAGATGTCGGATCAACTGCATAATTTAATGTGTTATTTGTAAGAATAATTTGACTTGTATTCTCATCACTTACTGCCGGCACTACAATTACGGGGATACCTTTGCTGTTCGCGTCCATACGTAAACCTCTTCTTCCTCTGTTCAAATTTATTTTTTTATATTTTTATACCAGATAAAACAGTTCGTTTTAGGAATAGAAAAACAATCCGTAATACTTTTTATTATGAAACTGAATTATCCAGAGTTTTATCGTACACTCAAAAAAATAATAATGACAAGGAAAAAATAATAATTTTTTTTATTATGAAATTTTATTTCATATAAATCTAATTATCTTGAGAACGATTTGTAACAACATGATCTACTATGCCAAACTTTTTAGCCTCTTCAGCTGACATAAAGTTATCACGTTCTAACGCCTTCTCGATGGCAGCTTTTTTCTGACCTGTGTGATCAACATACACATCATACAAACGGTCACGAAGTTTTAAAATCTCTTTAGCTTGAATATCAATATCAGCTGCCGTACCACGACCACCACCTAAAGGCTGATGAACCATAACACGTGCATTCGGTAACGCATAACGCTTCCCTTCTGCACCAGCAGCCAATAATAATGAGCCCATTGACGCAGCTTGACCAATACATACAGTCGACACAGATGGCTTAATGTACTGCATTGTGTCATAGATAGCCATACCAGCCGTTACAACACCCCCAGGTGAATTGATATAAAACGAAATATCCTTTGTTGGGTTTTCAGACTCTAAGAAAAGAAGCTGAGCACAAACGATACTTGCAACACCATCATCAATTGGTCCTGTTAGGAAAATAATTCTCTCTTTCAGCAAGCGAGAAAAAATATCATACGAGCGCTCTCCTCTGTTTGTTTGCTCCACAACCATAGGAATCAATAATGCAGAAGGATCGAAAATTTCACTCATAACAGTAAGCCTTTATCGTTAATTAGGTCTGATTAGACTCAAATAGGTTGAGCCACTAACAAGATTAGCAACGTTGACGCCGAAAACAAGATATTTTTGTAATTATTTCTTATCTGTTTTCTTCTTCGTTGCTGCTTTTTTCTTAGCTGGTGCTTTTTTTGTTGAACCAGATGGATTAGATGGTTCTTTCCCCTCATCAGGATCCATTGTTAGCTCATCTAAAGAAACCGTCTTTTCTTTAATCTCAGCTTTTTCAAAAATGAAATCAACAACCTTTTCTTCAAAGATCGGCGCTTTTAAGCTTTCCATTGCTTGTTGATTATTTTGGTAATATTCAAAAACCTGTCTTTCATATCCTTGGTATTTACGTGCCTCTGCAATAAGAGCTTGATTTAAATCTTCACGGCTTACAGAAATTTTTTCCTGAGTTCCAATTTCAGATAAAACAAGACCTAAACGAACACGACGCTCTGCAATGGCTTCATACTCTTTTTTAGCAGCATCATCCAACTCTGTTGAATCGCCTTGTGCTTGCTTTTCTTGCTCAACTTGTTGCAAGATTGATTCATATTCTGCTTTTGCTAGGCTTTCAGGGATTTCAAAACTATACGCTTCTGCCAATGTGTCTAACAATTCTCTTTTCAAACGACTACGTGAATATGTGTCATATTCACCTTGAATTTGTTCTTCAACACGTTCTTTTAGTTCTGCAAGATCTTTTAAGCCAAGCTTCGTTGCAAACTCGTCATCAATCTTTGCTTCTGCTTGCTCTTTAATCTCATGGATAACAACTTCAAAGACAGCATCTTTACCTGCTAGATCAGGCGATGCATATGGATCTGGGAATGTTACATTCACTGAAACCTCGTCCCCAGCCTTTTTACCAATTAGCTGATCTTCAAACCCAGGAATGAATTGACCAGAACCTAACTCAAGCTCGTGCCCCTCACCTTTCATGCCAGGCTTTTTCTCACCATCGACAGAACCGTCAAAATCAATTAAAGCAATATCGCCTTTTTTCAAAGCACGCTTTGTTGTTACTGTTTTTGTTGATTTATTACTACTTGCAATACGCTCGATCGCTTCGTTAATCGCTTTATCATCTACTTTAGTAACAAGTTTTTCCAACTTGATTTTATCAACAGGCTTAACGTCAATCGCAGGGATCATTTCAAAACTAACTGTATATTCAAGATCTTTACCAGGTTCAAACTTTTTAATATCAATATTAGGTTGCATAGCTGGCTTTAATTTATGATCTGCAAGCGCTTTCGTTGTTGTGTCATTGACAGCTTCTTGCAAAACCTCATTTAATACAGCATCACCATGGCGTTGTTTAACAACTTGAACGGGAACTTTTCCTGGACGGAAGCCCGCAACTTTGATTGTTTTTGCAATCTCGTGCAGTTTTGCTTCTTCTTTAGATGCCATTTCAGAGGCAGGCACCTTAATTGTAAGTTCTCTTTGTAAACCTTCTTCTTTAGTCACTTTAACGTTCATAATCTTGCTAAGCCTTATTTTATTTGTATTTTTTGATGATCATTCATCTTTTTACTCATTTGATTAAAAATGGTACGGATGAGAGGACTTGAACCTCCACGGCCTAAGGCCACTGGAACCTAAATCCAGCGCGTCTACCAATTTCGCCACATCCGCGTATCCATTTTTAACATCTCTATATAACTTAAAAAGTCATATAACATAAAAGACGATGTATAAGATTTAATACCACTTTTCAAGCAAAAACAAACAACAGAGCGTAAGTTTTTTTTAAAAAAGCAATATAGACTTCCTTATACCATTGAAAGAATGGGGCGACTGACGGGATTCGAACCCGCGACAGCTCGGACCACAACCGAGGGCTCTACCACTGAGCTACAGCCGCCACAAGAAAGCTGGATCATCAATAATAGATCTAGAAAATAAAATCAACCATAAATATTTCTATTTGATTTTTATTTTTTTTATGACTAAGGTTTGACCGCAATCATATTGCAATGCAACAAACATTCTCGGAGGCAGATTATAAATGACAAGTTCAAAAGATATTTTTAAACTTATTAAAGAAAATAGCATTAAACATATAGATTTTCGTTTCACTGATCCGCGTGGAAAACTACAACATACAGCACAATATGTTACATCTCTTGATGAAGACATGCTTAATGACGGTGTGATGTTTGATGGTTCTTCGATTGCTGGATGGCAAGAAATTCATCAATCAGACATGATCTTAAAGCCTGATTTATCTACAGCGACAATTGATCCTTTTGCTGTGCAGCCAACACTTAATATCTTTTGTGACATTTACGATCCGGAAACAGGAAAACCTTACACAAGGGATCCTCGTTCTATCGCAAAAGCTGCAATTTCCTATTTAAAAGAAACTAAAATAGCTGACCAAGCTTATTTCGGGCCAGAAGCCGAGTTTTTTATTTTTGATGATGTTAAATTCAGCACATCAATGAATAAAGTTTCGTATGAAATCGACTCTGAAGAAGGTCCATACAATAGTGACAAGACTGTTGAGGGTGGTAATATGGGGCACCATCCACGTGTTAAAGGTGGTTACTTCCCAGTACAACCTATTGACCGCCTTTCAGAACTTCGCGCAGAAATGGTCGAAGTCATGGCATCAATTGGTATCGAAATGGAAAAACACCACCATGAAGTTGCTCCTTCACAATGTGAACTTGGTATGAAATTTGACACCTTAATTGGAAGCGCTGATAACATTCAACATTACAAATATGTTGTTCACAATGTTGCACATCTTTACGGCAAAACAGCAACCTTTATGCCAAAACCAGTATATGGTGACAATGGTTCGGGGATGCACGTACACCAATCATTGTGGCAAGGAAGCAAGCCTTTATTTGCCGGCTCGGATTACGCGGGTCTTTCTGAAATGGCTCTTCATTACATTGGCGGTATTATTAAACACGCAAAAGCGATCAATGCATTCACTAACGCCTCAACAAACAGCTATAAGCGTTTGGTACCAGGCTATGAAGCCCCTGTTCTTCTGGCTTATTCAGCAAGAAACAGATCAGCATCTTGTCGTATCCCTTATGGAAGTGGTGAAAAAGCAAAACGTGTTGAAATTCGTTTCCCAGACGCATCTTCTAATCCTTACTTTGCATTCTCGGCAATGCTTATGGCTGGACTTGATGGTATTAAAAATAAAATTCACCCTGGTGATGCTATGGATGAAAATTTATATGACCTCCCTAAAGAGCGTTTAGACAAGATCCCTACTGTTGCAGGTAGTTTAAGAGAAGCGTTAACAGCACTTAAAGAAGATCATGACTTCTTAACAGCTGGCGGTGTCTTCACTAAAGATGCTATTGAAGGGTATATCGCTCTCAAAATGGAAGAGGTTGAGCGTTACGAAACGATGCCTCACCCAATTGAATTTGACTTATATTACTCCGTATAATCTTAATAAAAAAAAGCGCCGATCAGATTGGCGCTTTTTTTTATTTTAATAAATTCAATATTTTAATAAAAACAGCTCTATTCCTAGACCACTCTTCATAAGACGCATCACGCGTTGGCGTCAGCATTGTAAAAAAGAAATAATAATCATTGCTTTCAAAAAAACTAAACCAAAACTCCTGCTCGATCCCTTCTTCTGATGGACTGTATGTGTCATAAACCTCTACAGCACCGCCAGCGAATTTCTGAGGTAAAACAACCTGGATTTGTTTTTTAAGCTCATCGATTTTTACCCCCTTATCTTCAAGTTTACCTGTGATACGTTGCATATGAGATGACAAATCAAGATTAGGTACCTTTTCTAAAGCCTCCATCCCTATACGTCCTAAGATAATGCTATCCTGTTCAAGACGTAAGAGATCAACTTTCAAATGATCTAATTTTTTCAACTCTGGATTTTTAATAACCCAAGAAGATGGATAATCAAATGTCAAAACATCCAATAAAGAAAAGCGTCGTGTCTTTTCAATAGAGCCTCCTGTTGGGTTAAGGAGTTTAAACGAGTCCATAACATGTTTTTGATGATCCGCTCTTTGCGAAAAATATTCAATCGGCAGTGCGTATCGAACAAAATACAATAAATTTCCGTCAATAATTACACGTGCACGAACAGCAAATGTTATATTCCCCTCAAATGCAGAATATAAAGCCTCAACCTCATAATTAGATTTAACTGAAATAGCATTCACACTATAACCATTAATTAAAATCTGATTACGTAGCCAATCTTCAGCAAAAGATTCGTATCTTAAAACAGTTGCTTGCACACTTAAAAAGGCTCTCTTATCCCCATAAGGTGGACTAACATAGCGCCCTAAATCTGTTAAAAAATTTGGATTAAATCGCCCAACATCTTGTTGATTAGAAAAACTACTCGACCAAGTCTTTGGTAATAATACGCGATAATTTAAATAAGGTCGGTCTTCATCCACTTGAGTAAACTCTTGAGACTCTTCTATAAATGCCTCAATGGACATAGATGACCCATCGGGTAAACTTTTTAGATTTGTTAAATCATATTGAGGCTGTTGGTTTTGCGGAACTGGTTGTTGTGCATGAGCCTCTACACTCACTACACACAAAAGCATACCAACAACAAAAAACATACCTAATGAGAAAAAACGCATCTTCACTTCCTTATTTGCTTTATTGTAACGCAGATTAGTTATCAATTGGTTTAGGCTTACGATTTTTATCAATTGATACATAGGTAAAAACACCTTCTGTTACTTTAATTTCTTCACATGGATTTTGTCGCTCAACCCATGTTTCTATATGCACCGCCATAGATGTCGTGCCTTTTTTGATCATTTTCGCATAACAGCTCACACGATCACCAATAAAAACAGGTTTATGAAACTCCATGGCATCAACAGCGATTGTAACAACACGTCCTTGGCATATGTCTTGTGCTATGACAGCTCCGGCCAAATCCATCTGTGATAAAAGCCATCCCCCAAAGATATCACCACTAGGATTTGAGTCAGCGGGCATTGCAATTGTCTTTAAAGCAGGTACATCGGCTATTTTTTTATGATTCATTACTGGATTTATCCTTTATTTATCGCTACAACTAATAACATTCTATACAGTATAAATTAGATTCTCTGGTGAGACTCAAGATATAAGAGCGTAAAAATGAGTGATTTATTTAATAAAAAAGAAGAAGCTGAGCAAAATACATATTCCGCAAAGGATATCGAAGTTCTAGAAGGTTTAGAGCCTGTTAGAAAACGCCCTGGTATGTATATTGGTGGTACAGACGAAAATGCTCTGCACCACTTAGTAAGTGAAATCTTTGATAACTCAATGGATGAAGCGGTAGCAGGTCATGCAACGCGCATCGAAATCACTTTAGAAGAAAATGGCTGGATTACAATTTCTGACAATGGGCGCGGTATTCCTGTTGATCAACACCCTAAATACCCTGGAAAATCAGCGCTAGAAGTTATTTTAACAACACTCCATTCTGGTGGTAAGTTTTCTAACAAGGCGTATGCCACATCTGGGGGATTGCATGGTGTTGGTATTTCTGTTGTAAACGCCCTTTCGAGCTCTATGTATATTGAAGTAGCGCGCGATAAGACCCTTTACAGACAAGATTACGCCAGAGGGATTGCTCAAGGCAATCTTGAAAATTTAGGAGCAGTCAGCAATAGACGCGGTACAACAGTTTCCTTTTTACCAGACACAGAAATCTTTGGGTCAAATGTTCGCTTTCGCCCTCGCCGTCTATATAAAATGGCACGTTCTAAAGCCTATTTATTTAAAGGTGTTGAAATCCGTTGGAGATGCCACGAAACACTTATTGAGAACGCAGAAAACTCAACCCCTACAGAAGATGTATTTAAGTTTCCAAATGGGTTATTGGATTTTCTTAATGCAGCACTTGAAGATCGACGCACATTAACAGCAACACCTTTTAATGGTCAGGTTACGTTTCCTGACAATCAAGGGCGTGCAGAATTTGCTCTTGCTTGGCCAACGGATGAACAAGGGTTTAGTCATTCTTATTGTAATACAATCCCAACACCACAAGGTGGTACACATGAAAGTGGGCTACGAAGCGCTCTTTTAAAAGCTGTAAAATCATTTGGTGAGATGGCAGGCAACAAAAAAGCCAGCTCAATTACAGCTGACGATCTCTTGCAATCTTCATGTATTTTGCTTTCTGTCTTTATTCCCGAACCTCAATTCCAAGGTCAAACAAAAGATAAATTAACAAATTCTCATGTGACACGCCTTATTGATAATGCGGTTAGGGATCACCTTGATCATTGGCTTACAAGTGACCCAGCTTCAGCAACAAAGCTTTTAGAATTCGCTATCGAAAAAGCAGAAACACGTTTAAGACGTCGCCAGAAAGATGATATGAAGCGCAAAAGCGCTACGAAGCGCTTGCGCCTTCCTGGTAAGCTAGCTGATTGCTCAAACAATAATACAGAAGACACTGAGATCTTTATTGTTGAGGGGGATTCAGCGGGCGGTTCTGCAAAGCAAGCACGCAACAGAAAAACACAAGCTATTCTTCCCTTACGCGGTAAAGTTTTAAATGTTATCAGTGCAACTAACGACAAAATTATCGCTAACCAAGAAATTTCAAATATTGCTCAAGCTTTAGGCGTTGGCTTAGGGAAAAACTTTGACCTAAATGATTTGCGTTATGAGCGCGTTATTATTATGACAGATGCGGATGTTGATGGAGCACACATTGCAGCGCTCCTTGTTTCATTCTTTTTTGATAAAATGCCTGGTCTTATTGAGTCAGGTCGCCTATTCCTTGCGCTTCCCCCTCTCTACAGGATTTCAGGCGCGGGTATTTCTGAATATGCACGTGATGACCTTCACAAAGAGGAACTTCTAGAAGCTCAGTTTAAGAACAGAAAAGTTGAAATATCTCGTTTCAAAGGTCTTGGTGAAATGATGCCCGCTCAACTTAAAGAAACAACCATGGATCCAGAAAAGCGTAATCTTATGCGCATCACAATTGTAGATCCAGACAATGACATAGACCCTGATGGTAGCAACTTACAAAAAGCGATGAAAAAAACAGAGAGCCTGATAGACCAACTCCTTGGTAAAAAGCCAGAGCTACGCTTTCAGTTCATCCAAGAGAATGCTAGCTTTGCTCAAAATCTTGATATATAAATTTACTTGCAATATTTTATAAAAAAGACTATTATTAGACATAATTAATAATATATTTATATATTCACTGTTAAAATTGGAAAAATTTACAGCACACTATATAAAGAATTTAAGAAAGTTGGTTTAAAGATGGCAACAAAGAAAAATGCATTTAGATCCTTATTCATGGGCGCAGCTGTTAGCGTAGCAGCTCTTATGGCAGGCGCTTATAGTCCAGATGCAGAAGCAAGATGTAATATTGACCCCCGTTGTGCGCAAAACCAACAAGGAGCCACACCCACCCCAAACATTAGTGGATCTCAATCGTATTCTCAAGGATCTCAAGTAACAAGTTCAGCTTCAGCCCTTCATGGTGCAAGACAACAAGCTGTTTTAGATATGCAACGCGTTGCTATTTCTGGCAGTGCCAATTCACCTTTAAACCCTCTTGTTCACCGCCTGATGCAAATTAGACAAATCAGCCAAGGATTTTCTATTTTCAGGCCTATTACTGGTGATAGAATAGGTACATATGGCGGATTTAATGATGATAAAATTGTCGATGCTATTGTTGGCTTAAATGGTGTCAACCGCGTCGTTTCACAATTTTCAAGAGCCGCTTATTACCAAAGACGTGATAACGCTCAAGCCTTTAACAGTTGGCTTCAAAGAGCACAGGCCGATATTAGAAACGCTAATATTCAAACACATCCAAATATTTTACGCTATCGCGACAATTTACAAGCCTCAAGGCGGATTAAGTCTGGACGCATTATTGGACACCCTATTGCTTCCACACAAGTTGGAATTTTAGAACTAAGAACACCTAGAGGTGGTAGCCCTGTCGTCTATGTAACACCAGAGGGCGTTATCTATGGAGAATCTGCTCAACGCAATTTAGATACCCAGCTTGCTAGTCAATACAGAAATCAAGCACAATACGTTGCTAATGTTGCTCAACAGTATCGTAGACGAAGTGGTGCCCATTTCTTTGGTGCTTTAGCAAATGTATTTGGTCTTGGTGGCGTTGTCGATTCATTAGGTATATCAGGAAGCAATTCCGGCAACTTAAGACGCACAGATCCAAACCCACCTGTCTATAATAATAGAAATGGACAAAGCCGTAGCGGACAACAAAGCCAGCAAGAGATTGATAAAGTACTTAGAATTCTTGAAAGAATGAAAAGCAAGCCTTAATCACTCACTTTCTAAGAAGCCCTTTAAAACGCTATTGAATTTTTCTGGATATTCAAGAGGCGCTAAATGGCCACAATCGTCAAATATTTCTAATGTCGAATGAGGGATATATTTCCCCATTTCAATAGAATGATCCGCAGGTGTTATTTGATCTTCGTCCCCTCCAACAATAAGTGTTGGAATGTTTATTTTTGATAAAGATGGGACACTGTCTGACCGTGATAAAATCGCTTCTTGTTGATTTAAAAAGGCTTCTTTACCAACTCTCTCTGCCATATCCATGATCGGCTGTGTGAATTGTGAGTGCTTTAGTCGGCTTTCATGTATCAATAAGGGTAACAGCTTTGGTGTGACCCCTTTAAATTTTTTAGCACCACGCACCATGGCAATCAACCCTTGTCGACGTCGTCTTGTTTGCTTTGTATCTAAACGCGCAGAGCTATTTGTAATCACAAGCTTTTCAACGCGCTCAGGCGCTTGACGCATAATTTCTAACGCAACATATCCCCCCATGGAAAGCCCGACCATAGCAAATACTTCCGGGGCGTTTAATAATACATCGCGCGCGAGATCTTCTATATGCGAGGATTGAGTAACATCAGCAATAAAGATCGTGTAATCATCTGACAATTTTTCTACCTGATGATGCCATAAATAAGAGTCACAGAGTAGCCCAGGTATTAAAACGATATTTTTCTTTTTAGACATAGATTTAAACACATTTCAGTTTGACAAATAGATAGAAAAATTTATGTTAGTTACAAACAGATTTATAGCAGTTAATTGCAAAATAACAAGCACAGGATTGGATTTCTCTTATCATGAAAAAAATTATTCTTATCGCAACCTCAATTCTTTTAGTTTTTATTGTCGGGTTTTCAATCATTGCGAGTATCTTTCTAAAACCGATTGCGAAAGACTTAATTCAAACCCAGCTAGCTGAGCAAGGCTATCAAAATGCAACAATTGGGGACATTTCTGTTGGTCTTCACAAAACGACAATCACAGATATTGCTTTAAATAACCCTGGGCAAACAAAAATTGGTGAACTTTCTGTGTCTTACTGGCCTTTACAACTTGTGAATAAGCGCATTGACACTGTCACGATCTCAAACAGCACAATTGATGTCTTTATTAAAAAGAACGGTGATGTCTTAGTGGCAGATTATCTTGTATACAACCTCTTAACAGCGCAAACAAAAATCCAAAAAACGGGCAATAACTATAATCAAAGTAATTTTTCGTTGATCAAGAAAGCGCATGCAGCAACGCCTACGCCCTCACTTCCACTCGAATCAATTGCAGCAGATGATTTAAACTTAACTATAAAAACGCCCTCAGGAAAACAAATCAAAACAACGATTGATGCAAACTATTCTATAAGCTCTAACAGTGTTGAAGGTAATGTCGTTACGAAAGACACTGATATGACATCTTTAATGGAATTAATATCATTGGTTAAGCCGACTGCTGTTACTGGCGTTAACATCACAAGTGGGGCATTTAGCTCAGATATTGCATTTTCTCTAAAAGATATCAGTAAGCCAACAAATATTGATGGATCAGGCACTGTGACCGTTAAAGATTTATCGCTTACAAAAGATGGCATTGGCGTTCAAAAATTAAACACCCAAATTGACATTGCAAATATCCTTCCATTCTCAACAAAAAGTGATCAAAAAGTCACAATTGAAGCGATTACCAAATCAATTGTCACAGCCCGCAACATAGCTGCTGTATTTGGCTTAAAAGATACAACAAAGTTAGATTTAAATAGCCTTTTTCTTAATTTGAGTGGCGGTACGATCTCAACATCTCCCTTTAAAACTGATTTAAAAAACATTAATGGCGTTGTTGATGTGTCACTAAAAGAAATCAATCTTTTAGACTTCTCTAAACTTTTAGGATTAGGTGTTTTAATCAAAGGTGAAGTTAATGCTGATATCCCTGTAAAAATTGTTGATAATAAAGTTGTTATTGACCGCTCAACAATTAATCTTTTAATCGCTTCCATCACTGGCGCCAACATTGAGAAAACAGCTACAGATTTAATAGACGGTGTCATTAAAGGTGGAGATGACGGCGCAAAAGCCGCGCGCGATGTTTTAAATGGATTTATTGGCGGTTTTGGTGGTTCAAAAAAATAAGGTTTTATTCTGTCGAAAAAGAAGGACCGTTAAAACTTCCTAAGTTTTTAAAGCCAAGTGTGAGCATGAGTTCAAACTCACTCTCCCCTGTTGCATCATCTATTAGATTACGATTCATGCCTAGGTTCACATCAAAGCAGTCATTATAATACCCTAAAGCTCCAGATGCTTTAATCAGACCATCTTGACTAGGACTAAGGTCGTATAAAGCTGTTGCATTCACACGCCAATCATCCGCTAAATACCACGTCATAGAAGGTCTAACCTGCTCTCTAATCGACGCTAGATTAGTTCCAACAACACTTTTATCATAAAAGTAACTTAAGCTTGTATGTAGATCACCCAACACTGAGGCCATGCGAACCTCATGACGTCTTAACGTAAACTCATGATTATCAATCTGAGCATTATAATCAAGAACAACATAAGGGCTAAATCCTAACTGAAACCCTCCAACAACATCCGAAGAATTATCATCCAGTCCTGCATTTACAGGATAAATGTTATCACCACTTACACGATAGCTCTGCCCTGCATAAACACTCGCATATGACCCAGAGTCATAGTTTACACCTGTACGTAAACCATAGTTAAAACGCGCCCCATCTTCGACACGATCATGCCCAGGGAAACGATTAGCTGAAAATAAATTAGACCAGCCAAATAAAATATCCGTACTATCTTCATTTGGAATATCGTTATAATTACTTTCTAACTCTGTCCCCCCAATAAAGCCAACAATAGGCTCAACAATGAGTTGTGACTCATCTAATCTTTTAGAAACTGGGTAGGAGGTCTTTAAAGAAAATTGTGGATAAAAACGCCCATCAAAAGAGCTTGCATCAATCAAAGGATCTGTTGAAGAATTAAATCGCTCATTCGTGTATGAAGCATCAGCAGCAGCAGAGATTTGCGCCGTTGTTACAAGCCCTGTTTCTGAGATCACACGACGTTCCCAATCCCCTAATAGTGATAAGCGTGTTACATCCTGACCATCACTTCTTTGCAAGCTTAGGAAGCTAGCATTCATATGCAAACGTCCGCCATAAACAGATGATGGATCCGTGTAAAAATCATGCTCTAGCCACGGCAAAACAGCTGGCTGATCCGCCCTTACACCTAGGCGTGTATCCTGAAAATAAAGCAGCTCTGCAGACGAGTAATCACGATCACTAAAGCGCTCAGCATAAACTCTGTTTTCAAAAACATCTTCATCAGAATAATCATATAATGTTGCATATTGATCATCTGTAGCTCTAAAAATATCAAATCCAACGCGCCACTTATCATCTATGTGGTAGGTAAGCTTTCCTTCAATATGACCTCTATCTTTATCTTTTTGAAGAACTTCATATCCACCAACATCTTTTTTACGATCTGAGTTTGTGTAACTCGCTCTTAATTGAAGCTCGCCTCTTTCAAATCTTTGACGATATTCAACATCACCTACAGCACCTTGGTCGCCTGTCATACGAAAACCATAAGTCATATCCATATCATCTGCGATAGACCAATAATAAGCCCCACCTACGATCCACCCAAGATCTGATTTAAATCCGTAAGTCGGCTTAACAAGGCCACTCTTCCTTTTCACTGTATGATCTGGATGTGTGAAATATGGTGTCCACATAACCGGTACTCCATATAATTCCATCCAAGCATTCTCATACTCAAAATACTTACCTTCTGCATTATGTGTCACCTTATCGGCTTGCAATGACCAAGGTAAGTATT